>Ga0302325_10000536_pt1 | contig 104360 bp, 106 predicted proteins | sample Palsa_T0_2_FD_201948 | JGI IMG/M metagenome (GOLD analysis project Ga0302325, IMG submission 201948) | Peat permafrost microbial communities from Stordalen Mire near Abisko, Sweden - Palsa_T0_2 | ecosystem: Environmental > Terrestrial > Soil > Palsa > Peat permafrost | place: Sweden: Abisko...
TTAGTATCTCCGCCTTAATTTGCGGGTCAATGGGTTTAAATCCCGGCATAACAAGTACTCCCTTCGTTTAACTTAGATTGTACCGCCTTTATGTAGACAGTGTGTTCAGTTTAAAGGGACCGGGACAAACGGCAGATAGGGTGTTAGCTTTAAAATTGTCGAGATACTGTTTGGCGATAAATTCTAGGCTGATTCCATTGGCTTTAATAGATCCACCGGCGTTATTAATAAGGACATCAACGGCGGTTACTTTTTTATCCTCAAGGGTTTTAACAAGCTTATCTACATTTTCAACACTAGATAGGTCAGCTTTAATCCAGTCTGCTGCTCCAATCTTACTTAGAGTTTGCACTGCACTAATCAATACATTCTCTCTACGCCCAATAATAAAAACTTTGTCTCCAGCCATACAGAATCTATTGGCCATAGCAAGACCAATACCTGTTCCACCACCCGTTACGATTACGATTCTACTAATAGTCTAATTGTATCAAACGGATAATAAACAGAGATCAAAGTACTTATGTATGTAGGGCCATCGTAATCGTTATATCAACTACTATTTAAATGGAGCTAGAGTTGGATTAAGCATTACGAGCGAAGTAGGTTTTAAGCTTATCAGAGTAGGGCTTTTTCTCTTCAGCGGTTGGCCAGTAGCAATCTTTATAATTAAGGTATAAATTATCATTTTCGTATCTTGGAAAGATATGTAAGTGATAATGCCAAACATCTTGATTTCCAGCTGGTTCATTGTGTTGCCTGGTCGATACTCCATCACACGAATAAGTTTTCTTCAAAGCAACCGCAACCTCCTTAGAGAAGTCAGCAATTCGATGCCCTATTTCTGGCGGCATAACATAAAGATTTTCTATGTGTTTGTTCGGAATAATTATTACATGGCCTGGATTTGATCTCCACCACTTACCAGCGACAAACACCGTAATTATGTCATCCCTAAAGAATACGTCATTTTCCTGACTGCCTTTTTCTGTAGTCTGACCTTTTGCTATTTGACATAGCGGGCACACATAATTTTCAGGCTCGTGGCTATACATTAATCTGATTATACCCTAAGCTGGGTGGCAAAATACTTATGCTTTGGAGGACCAAAGTGTCGATAGTATCAACCAATCTTTTTTCTGCCTAAGTCGACGGGCTAAACTCACCAGATTCTAATAACCCAATAGATCCTAGGTACTCTGCAGCATACGGGTCCCTATCTTCACTAATCCAATCCGGTAATTCACTGCCTGACTCAGAACTCCGTACCCTCTCTAATTCAGCATCTACCCTCGATAGGATTCTTGTAAACGCAGCTTGGCGCTTAGCCTCTTCTTCACTTTCTGGACTTAAAGGCTTGTCGCTTAAAAATGAGCCAGTTATGGCCGTTGTATCAACACTCAGTTTCTGGGACAGCATAATTTCAAATGCAAGCATGGCTGCCTCTTGTTGGCTTAAAGCCGCAAAGGCTTCACCTCTATCAAATCTTGGCGGGTTTCTCATAGATATTACAATACAATATTAACCCTTATCTGTACAAATCGTTAGAGGTCCACAATGTTGTTGTATCTGATACTCTAAGTATGAGCAATGACTGACATTACTACCAAAAAACCTAAACAATATGTGCTTTCACAAAGTATGAGATATTCTCTAGCTTTTTTACTTATTAGTGAAATGCCTAATGCCAACGTAAGTATGTAGAAACCCAGAATTAAAGCCTTTGACTCAACTCTAAGATTAGTTCCTTGAGTTAGGAATAGAAATGGGGCAATTAACATTACTATTCCTACAAAGCCGGCCATTATCCCATGAACTTTCTTTTTTCTGCCATTAGTTGCTGGCACCCAAACAAATATAAGTTCACAAAGAGCCGAGAGTATAAGCAGATAATAAAAGTATTTTGGCATGTTTGTTAGTGGAGCTACCCAGAAGTATAGAAAGCCATAATACAGTGGGAAAAAGGGGGTCACGGCAATAGAGAAAATTAAACTAGAGTTTTTTGAGTAGGCCACCGTTTGACTGACAGTAGCTTCTAGCAATCCGGTATTACGATAGTGATTGAGTGTCAATATTAAGAGGATTATGAATATAGCACTGATACTTATTAAGTCGAAGTATTGCCAGGTGCTAACTGGGTGGGAGGGAATCACTGCTACATTTTAGCAATCTATTGGCAGGCAAGTAAGCATAAGCAGTATGGAGGACCGCGGTCGTTGCTATTACGACCGAGATTGAAATATGCAATGCTTGAGCCAATGATTGCTTATAAAGCAATAAAGTGTTTATATAACATATAATGAAGCGTCTAAAAACAGCTAAAAACTTACAGGTTAGCGAGATTCTTATTCTACAACGTGCCGATAGTCCCGATGGTGTCCATGGCTGGGCGTTGAATGATATATTTGGCGAGGAAGAAGCTACTTCGGGTGCAGTATATAGACGACTCGGTACACTTGCTAGGGATGGTTATTTGGCTAGCCGAATAGAAACTGATGAACAATCTCGTTCTCATTCTGGCCCAATCCGTAGGCTATATTCTACTACCGAAGAAGGACGAGCAATTTTAGGGGAAGCATTTAATCTGATGGGCGTAGAAGTTTCAGGCACAGAAGTAACTGTAGCGCATGACGTTTCTGAGGAAGAAAGAGCGATAATACAACAGGCTCTCCCAATTATAAGTAAGCTAGTCAGCGTTGAGATGCCAGACTCTCAGCCACTGTCTGACTTATGAAACAATAATCATCAAATAAGAGTTCAAGCATAACTTTATTGGAGGCCCACAGCATTGGTTATATCTAATCTACTAAACTAAATATTAAAAACCTTTCTAGCGAGCTTCCCAAACGTTAACTTGGGCTTACTAGTATTGCTATACTCAGCATAAATAGTGTCGAGAAACCAATCAATATAATCGTCAGACAATATAGTAGCATCAGGTTCGGTTCTTGTAGTGAATCCTACTTCTTTATATATGACTTCTTTTGTGCCCGTATGAAAGCTATGTAACAAGTCATATGCCGCTTTAGGCGTTGCTGAAGTTAGCGTCCTGTACGCTGCATTTAATAAGCGCATCGATTCCGTCGACCCACCAACATCTGGGTGATGTTGCTTGGCTTTCTGGAGAAATGCTCTGCGTATCTGAATAGTGTCTGCGCTAGGTTCAATCCCTAACAATTTATAATAATCAATGAACTTTGAATCTTTTTGCATAGCCTACTCGTTATTATACCAACATCACGCTAGAGGTTCACTCTAGTTAAGAAGTATTGGCACGTAAATAACTCTAAAGGATAAAATGCCTATGCTTGGAGGTCCACAGTCATTGCTATCAACTAAGGTTCAGTAAATCAAAGCAAGCACTTTATCAACGGTTTCGTCTTCTGTTAATTTAGACGAATCTATTTTTGTAAAATCATCGTAAAAGCTTTCGCTTGAAAAATAGTTATGATGATCCTTGACACTTTCCTCACCTTGTTTTCGCTGATCATCTCTTCTCGCATCTCTTTCAACAGCAACGTCAATATCAGGCAGAAGTAATATCTTGTGGGTTAGGCTAACATAATTTGTTAGAACTCCCCAAGCAGGCAGGTTAATGTATCCATTAATAATAAGGTTGTATCCTGATTCAAAGAAGTTGTGCGCTACTTCTCCAGTATTTTTACCTAGTAGCTCCCATTGTTTGATACCCTCAGGGCTTTTATCATATATAAAATTAGAGACAACGAAATGTTTAATTGAATCAATGTCAATATTAACTGAGTTAGGTAACTTTTCAGCTAACTTATTTGATATGGTACTTTTTCCTGAACCAGCGGGTCCTGTAATTGACAGTACTATTTGCATTACTTAATGATAACAAAAAATGGAGATTCTCGTCTCTGTTCAAGCATAACTATTTTGGAGGCCCACAGTGAGATTTATCTCTGTTGGGGTTCAGGCCAGTATAAGCTGCTCAATGGCTTCGGCTACACCATCGTCGTCGAGCGAGGCGGTAACATAATCTGCTACTGCCTTTACCTCATCGGGAGCGTTGCCCATAGCAACCTTAACACCAGCGGACTCTAATAAAGGGACGTCGTTATAGCCGTCACCAATTGCTATGACTTCCTCCTTTTTGAACCCAAGTAAGGAAATGAGTTTTTCAGCACTATGTCTCTTTGTGCCGGAAACATTGCTGACGTGAATATCTTCTACGTCGCCATCAACCCACGATGAAGTCCGATGAGCAACAGTACCTTTTACGGTATTCAATTCTTCCACTAACGTAATACAATCCATCGTTGCTACAGCTTCAATAAGCAACTGTGCTGCGGGGCTAGTAATATCCTTAGGGGAGATCACTAATTTTTGGTATTGATCGGCCTCTGTAAATATATTGTACCCAAATGGTAGTGCAAGCTTCACAATTTCACGGAGAGAAGACTCAGAAACAACACGGCGTAAAATAACCTCTCCTGTAGTCACGTTAATTATTTCTGCACCGCCAGTAAATACACTTAGACCATCCAAGCCAAGACTATCTATGATCAGTTTCGCATGCTCAAGAGACCGACCAGTAGCTAGAGCGACATGGACATGTTTTTGAGCAAGCTTTACAGACTTGATGACACGTTTGCTCGGAAGGGCATTCTCTTTGGACGAAACGACTGTTCCGTCAACGTCAAGGAAAAGCAGTTTATATTTACTGAGCATCAGGTAAGTATATCAAAAAGGTCGGTAGTGATTTTTAATAATACTTATGCTTGGAGGGCCATCTGGGACTCGAACCCAGGACACCCTGCTTAAGAGGCAGGTGCTCTAACCAGCTGAGCTAATGGCCCGTTTGCAAGCGCTAATTGTACTATAATAACTGGTCTCAGTAAAACCTGTAGCTACAGAGAAAGCCATGTTACAATATGCGCGAATGAAGAAAACACTTAGTGGAGCAGACCTAGCGGGCTATATAAAGGCCCGTCAGGCAAAGCAGGTCCGAGGGCTGATTCAATCCTCCAAAATTAAACCAAAACTTGCCATAGTTCAGTGTAAGGATGACCCGGTAATAAACACCTACGTTAGACTTAAAAAGAAGTATGGACAAGACATTTCAGTTGACGTCGATATACATCGGATAGAACAAAAAGATGCACCTACACTACTCAATAAGCTAAACAACGATAAATCTGTTCACGGTGTGATTGTGCAACTACCAATAGAGGATCCTTCAAAAACTGAAGAAATTGTTAACTTAGTCGACCCCACAAAGGACGTTGATGCTCTCGGTGCCAAAGCAGAATTTGATCCGGCTACACCAATGGCTATTCTTTGGCTACTGGCTGGCTATAACGTTGATCTCTCGAATAAAAAAGTAGTGCTTATAGGACGCGGTAAACTAGTTGGCGGCCCGCTTGAGCGGATACTCAAAGATTCTGGTGTTGATGTTAGTGTCGCCGACCGACAGACCAAGGACTTAAAAGAACAGACTATGCAAGCTGATGTCATCGTAACTGCGACCGGCAGTCCTAGTATATTGTTTTCCGACATGATTAAACCGGGCGCTGTGGTGGTTGATGCTGGCGTGGCGAGTGAGGGAGGTAAGAAAGTCGGCGACGTCTCTCCTGAATTATATGAAAGAGACGATATATCTATTACACCACCAAAAGGCGGTGTAGGGCCGCTTACTGTCTGTGCACTTTTTGATAACGTTATTCGTGCTGCTCGCCGACTAGTTTAGTAAGCTTCCAATATAAGTTTTTGGGCATGCTATGCGCCGACAACGCACGGTAATTGTATGTTTTAGGCAGATCGAAGTTGTACTTAGATAGTTCAGGATAAATAAGTTGGCTCAGATGCATTGCTTCTCGACTTTCTTTTATGTCGCCTACACAATCAAGCGGCTTAGAGCCTTCAATTCCCAGAAGTTTTCTGTAGGATTCGTCCAGTTTCGGATCAAGAAGCAGGTTTTTCCCATTAAATAGGTTCTCAAGTTTTTCTCTGGAAACAAAAGGTGATAAGGCCACGAAGGTAAAAGCACATTTTGTACACTCTCCACACCAAAATATATGATCGCTGGTATGGGTAAAGGCACGGTTACAGGAACTAAATACTTCTTTATATTTTTCAAAATAAGAGTGAGCAAAAATTTCAGCGATGTGCACCTCGCTGAGTGGTCTTAAGAATGAGTAGTAACGAAAATCATCGTCAAAAATATTTTTTAGTATCCCCTGAAAATCTTTTTCAAACTCCAATGATTTGGAATATTGATGATTCACATCGACGCCTTGGTATTGAAGCGTTGGCTCATTAGCAGAGTTCTCGTTAGAGACAACAATATCTGATTTTCCAGATATCACCGCGACTATCAGTCCAACGCAGCCAAAAATCGCTGATATGGGGACATGTCCGTTATACGCATCTTTGGTGTTGTGCTCCAACAGAGATCGATCCCACTGCCTCTCAACCCATAAGTGCGGTAAACCAATTCGTTTAACCAATGGGGTGAGTTGTGCTCGGTGTCCCAGGCTCCATGTTGCAACCCCCGGTTCTGTTCTTAGCGCCTCAATGCTTACTAGGGAATCCTTACCGCCACCGACACCTATAAGCAGCTCATTACTTGCGTGGTGTTTTGGAGCACTTAAATTTGTGGCATTGACCGGGAAGTTGATTGGTGTTTTAGGGTCAATCTTGTTGACGTAAAAAAATTCACCCAAACCACGTTGGTAGGTCTTCGACAAAAAATCGGCCAACTCGCTGTTGATTTCGCCATTCTCAACTATTATTTCGGGCGCTAAGTAGGCTTTATAGTAGGACACACCGGCCATAAAAAATAGTAGTTGACAGGCTCTGTCTAAAACTAACGGGTCGTACTCACGAAAATCGAAGTCAAAAAAATAACTTTCAGTGAAATCTAGGATGCCGTCATAGCCATAATATAGATGTAGAGACTTCTTGGAAGGATTGAACTCGTAACTTCTAAATATAAAACGCTGATAGATGCTCATAGTTTTTGGACTTCTTCTTTAAATTGCAGCCCACGATCCTCGAAATCCTTAAACATGTCAAAACTAGGGAATCCCGGAGACAAAACTACGGAATCGCTCTTTTTTGCAAACTCTCTGGCACTAGCAACAACCCGACTCATTGTCTTGGCATCGATAATTTCATAGTTTTTAAAACCAACCTCATTTAGGGCATCTCCCAGTCGGCCAGAGCTACTACCAATAAGAATTACTTTTGTAATATCACTACTATGCTTCATTACCGATTGAGCTAGATTTTCAAGATTTAACTGTCGATCGTATCCCCCCAGTATCATAACTTTTCTTCCTGCAATTGCATCCATTGCTGCTATGGCAGCGTCGGGGACCGAAGCGAAGGAGTCGTTATAGTATTTGACTCCCTCAATCTCTCGAACTAATTCGAGCCGGTGTTCTAGGCCTCTAAAAGAGATCGCAACTTGTCTGATGGCCTGAACGTTTTGAGTAACTTGCCACACAGCAGTTATGGCGGCACAAACATTTTGCCAATTGTGGGATCCCAGAAGCTTTAGTTCATCTGTTCTACAAACGGTTTTTTTATCTATTACTATTTGTTTATCTATAACTTCTGCGCCGGGTGTTTGATAGTAGGGTATTTTAATCCCGGGACTGACACTTACCACCTCTTTTGATCCTAGATTTTCTGCATAATATATTGCCTTGTCACTAGCTGTTTGGTGAATAAATAGCTGCTGTTTGGCGGCGATGTATTCTTTTAGATCCTTATGCCAATCGAGATGTTCTGGCGCAATCAAAAGACAAACAGCCAGAGGAGGTGAGTACTTAAGATCAATGAGCTGAAAGTTGGCTAGTTCGAGCACCACCCAGTCTTCTGGCTTTATCTGGTTATCTAGCAACTGTAGGGGGGCAATACCGATATTCCCTCCTAAGTGAACTTTTTTACCATCAGCTTCAAGCATCTTGGCGATTAGGGTGCTAGTTGTGCCTTTACCTTTTGTCCCGGTTACACCGATAATGTTTTTGGTGGGGCAGACCTTAAAGAACTCATTTGTAACTGTCGAGACTTTATCTAATATGGACTCAGAATTAGCAGCAACTATATCTTCGGGGTGAATAATGGGTGATCTAATAATAAAATCAAAATCATCTAAGTTTTTAAGGTAGTCTGGACCGCTTCTTTTCTCAACATCACTTGGCAACTCAACTGAATCGTTGAGCTCGCAAACGGTAATCCGATTACCGGGAATTTTGCTCCAATATGAATAGGCGGAAGATCCCTGTCTCCCGTAACCTATAATTGCAATTTTCATAAATTGTCTACTGACTACTGTAGTTCTTTTTTAACGAGTTCAGCGACCTGTTTAGGTGTCATGTCGGCCTTAAGTATGATTGCCTTAACGCCTAATTTTTTTACTTCATCCGGTATCTCTTGTTCGCCGATATTTGTGAGAATAATAACCTTTATCGACTTACCCCAGCCTGTATTGCGCAGTTTTGCAAGCATCTCGTCACCATTCATTTCTGGCATCATAAGATCAAGTAGAATAATTTCCGGTTTCATTTTTTCAGCTAGTTCAAGACCTACTTTGCCGTTCTCTGCGGTTTCAACTTCGTAACCATCGGCCTCGAATTTCATTCTATACATTTGGGCAATTGCTTGGTCGTCCTCAATTATTGCTATCTTTGTAGCCATATATCTATTCTATAACGTCAGTCACGATTTATGTAAACTACTGGTTCTAGTGTTTTCGCCTAGAATCTCATTAACAATTTCTAAAACTTGGTTGGGCGTGTAGTGTGCTTTTACAATGTATCTATCAACATTTAGGATTCTTAATACAGGCGGGGCTTCATCTTTACTGATATTTGTTAAGACTATAACCTTTATAGAATTACCCCAAGGTCGAGCGCGTACGGCCTCCAGCATTTTATCACCGCTCATTACGGGCATATTAAGATCTAACAATATAATATCCGGTCGTAGCTCCTCTATGACACTAAGCCCCTCTTGCCCATTAGAAGCCGTCTTAACCTTGAAGTTTGCTTTCTCAAGTTTGAGCTTATACATGTACTGAATAGCCTCGTCATCTTCTACTACGACAGCTTTTTTATATAATGGTGGGGATGTTGACATAAACAGGCTTAAGTTATATTCTTGACTTTTTCTACTAATAGTAGTAGCATAAGCGTATATCTTTACGCAAGATGGTTTTTTGGAAGTCTACGACACTTGGTAAATCTCATTAGAGGTTTTCTAAGTGTCGTTTTTTATTAAAATAATTGAGAACCATGTTATGAAAATACACGTTGCATCAGGCATAGGAACAGGACCAACTAAACTTTCTGCTTTTGACTCTGCTCTGAATGAAGCAGGTGTTGCTAACTATAACTTAATAAGACTTAGTTCAGTTATTCCACCCAGCTCAGACATTATTGATCATGATAAAGGTATTCAAGATAAAGTATCTGGTAGTTGGGGGGACAGGCTTTATGTTGTGATGGCTGAAACTCGTGTTGATACCCCTAATGCCGAAGCCTGGGCCGGGATTGGGTGGGTGCAGGACAAAAAGACGGGGAAAGGACTTTTCGTTGAGCACGAGGGAGGTAGCGAAAAAGCTGTACGTAGTGACATTCAACAAAGCCTAGAAGGACTCATGGCCACTAGGAATGTTGACTTTGGTCCAGTTCAGATGAAAGTTGTCGGACGCACTTGCTTACACCAACCTGTCTGTGCACTTGTCATTGCAGTTTATCGGTCTTGTGACTGGGGAAATAACAAGTAACAAGAGAAATTATCATGTCGGAAACGTCTGACTTTCCTCGTGCTATAGAACCGAGCGCTGTGACTCTGCCTTCCTTGGACGGTAGTAAAGAAACAGGTGAGGGCGATGCCGGCGAATATGTGACACAGCCCGCAGATGTAATTGAACAGGCGGAAAACGCAAATACAAGTAGTCCCAATCGAGCTTTGCATGTCGCTAAGCGAGCTTTAGAGACCGCAGTCATAACAACTGAAGTTCTTCCAACAAACGGTGTTATAACATACGGTCCCGCTCTAGCCATCCTTCTCTCTACTAAGAATCCTTTACTTGCCGCTGGTTACCTTGGAGGGTCAACTGCTCTCCTCGAAGGAAGTACCGCTCTGGCTACCGCGGATGTACTGTCCAGTGGGAGAGAAAGCAAGTTAGTTAATAAGCTGAACGAAAAACTGAAAGGTAAGACTGTAAGCCGTTTTGTCTTAAACAAAGAAGGAGAATTGCACCCAGTTGCTGAGGGTCTACTGGCAACTTATGCCGGAACAGCGGTCGTTATGACAGCAAAAGAAGCAGATCAAGCAGCTTCAACACGTACAAAAGAAGATAGACGTCGTTATGGGCTAAAAGTTGCTGGAGTCTTGGGTGCCATGTGCACTGCTCAAGGTCTCTTATACTCCGAGGGAATACTTAACTATAAAGACCCCAAGGTAATTGTTCCAGTCGTAGCGAGCACGATGGGATTCCAGGCTGTTCTCAGTAAGCTAAGAGGCAAAATAAAGCGCGCTAAGGATGAGCAAGAATCTTCCCCGAGATACGATCTAACATGCGAAGAACTTAGCGCACTAGAGGAAAAGCTATTAAAAGAGGTAGACAGACTAACCAAAAAACCTCTCCATAAAAAAGCCCAGGGGATCTATGGTGTATGGATACCTTCACGGAATAAGTATGCTAATATTCTTCGAACTAATGAAGCAAAGTATTTTCCAGAAGTCAGTGAACTAACAGACGAGGTCGAAGATGAAACTCTCTTTTTAGCAATGGTTGACACCCGTACCGAGTCACGACGTGTGGTTCACGCAACGACTATTTCTGGTGTCGAGCAAGGAAATAACTCAAGCCAGCCCAATAGTAGTGGCTTCATTACAATAGATGAATTAATAGATATGGGAAATTTTACAGCCGAGGAGTTTCGCGAATACTACCGAGGTCATGAAATTGATACCTTCAAAAGTATCTCAGTGGACACAAATTTTCGTGTTGGGCAAAAAGTAAAAAGGATTGATGGTATAAAAACTGCCGACCTAGCATATCTAACTGTATTCCAGTTTTTAGACCGTCAAAAACCTGAAGGCGCCACAACGGCCGTTTTCGCAAGTATCAATAGAGCCTCAATTATATCGTTCAAGCAATTAGGCTTAGAATTTGAACCTCTTATGGGTCGTTCAGATTTGGTTACACCAGAATCGCTTGAAGGGAAAGATTTTTTACCTGTTATGATACCCAATAATACCCATAACTCTGAGCTATTTAAAAAACTTGGATTTCAAGTACCCGAAATTAGTTTGACCTGATATTTCTGTAGAAACCGTTCAGGCTTATAGATCATTTTTGCTTTTCGTAGTCCTGGTATTCCCAGGTCTTGTTCCCAGTTCACATATTTGCATCTGATACTTAACAGTTCTTGAGCAGCCTGGTTGGTCATGTATGTATAAATATTTTCGTGAACCAGTAACGCCTTCTCAAAATGACATATCGCGTAACCATCGCTAAGCTTTTCATTAACTGAAAATCCGACTAAGTTTCCACTGTAATAGAAGCCGAGAACGAAAAGGCCCAATTCATCCGAAAACTCCATCGTTCTTTCTATTGCTTGCTTCTCTCGGTCGTTATTGTTGTCAGAACGGTTCCGGTTTTCGCTCCATTCTGTAACTATATTGCGGAATTCGTCGCGGCCGGATTTACTAAAGCTATCAATGACTTTTGGGCGAAGATTTAAACCTATATCTTTGTTCAGTTTGTTCAGTTTGTTCCTTTTCTTTTTATAGTCGTTGCCTGTAAGAATTGATAGATCTGCTAGATTGTAAATGTAATCGAAAGAGTCCCTATCTTCTGCCACACTAAATATATCTGGCAGCTTTATATTTTTAACTACAATGGCAGGAACAAGCATTAATGGCAGGCCGTTGCCCAAAAGTTCTTGGAGAGTTTTATCTATCATCTTATCGCCGAGCAGAGAGTAGAAAGTTTCTCCAGTTAGATAGTCAGACAATTTAATAATTAAATTATGATTAAGCTTGGATACCTCTGTAGAGCCATCGGTATTCCAGCATAATAGACTTGTAAAGTTAAAGTCCGAGTAAGGCTCAAAATTGGAAGTGAACAGGCGTACATGGTCTTTCAGTTTGATAGTTAACTTACTAAACTTTGGAAATTCTGGAATCACCCCACAATGATACTAAAAAAACTACCGATTATATATTTAACTCAGCTATGCGCTCCTAGTTACACGTAAAACAGAGTATCTTACATACCAAATTATGGATGTCTGGGTCCAAAATCCTGTTATTATGGATCTGGAAGCTCTTATGCTGACACAGCTTTAACACAGAAACCCTAAGTTATAGATTACTAGTTAATGAAATGTTTACTGACCAACTAATATTACTAACTTGCAGCATCGCGATAACGTTGCTGGGCTTGGTAATACTCGCCAGAAATCCCAATAGTCCGAACAATCGAAGGTTTGCTTTTCTCTCAGTGTCGCTGGTCTCTTGGACTATATTTAATTATTTGTCAGACCATGCGGCAACCCATATTTTACTTTTCACCAGATTGACGATTCTTGGTGGTGTCGCCGCAATTTACTCAGTTTTGTACTTTATTGCTAACTTTCCAGCTCGAGTGCAATTTAAACGAAATATTTCGTTGCTAATCCACGCTTCCTTGACTGTTGTTCTTGTGCCAATCGTTTTTCTTCCGGAGTTTATTAGCTCAGTCACTATCAAACAGTTCAGCGGGTCAGTAAATACCTCATATCTATACTGGATCTTTATTGTTTACGTATTTTATTCCCTACTTTTATTGTTCGCGATCATAAGATCACAATACAGAAACTCCAAATCGTCGGCAGAAAAACAGCAGGTATCGATAATATCCTGGGGAATAATCTTATATGCAGTATTGGCCATTTTATCAAATGTACTTTTGCCATTGCTCATCGACAACTGGTCGAGTTCTAGATTTGGGCCAGCGTTTACCCTGATTTTTGTTAGCCTGGTCGGATATACAATAGTTAAACACAGGCTATTTGATATCCGGCTAATAGTCGCTCGCTCTGCAGCCTATATACTTTCCCTCGGCTTTATTACTCTAGTCTTCTCGTTGGTAATTTTTGGGATATCTAATATTACATTAACATCTAACTTTTCTAAAAAGGCCCAACAATTTATCTATGTCATAGTCACTCTGACACTAGTTATCACTTACCCGACTCTGAAAAAGTTCTTCAACCGTTTAACTAATAAGCTGTTTTATAGAGATGCCTACGAACCCCAATTATTTTTTAACGATCTTAGTAGGGTTTTGGTATCTGGGATTGATCTGAAAAAGATTCTTCAAAATAGTGCAGAAGTTATTGAGCAAAACATAAAACCTGTATCCGTAAACTTTGAGATCTATAGTAATGGTGCAGTAAAAAATGACTACGTTACTCCTATAAACGGAAGACATAACACAAACCTGTTCTCGGCATGGGAAACAGAGTCCCTAAGAACGTCAAAACAGAAGCTAATAGTTACCGACGAGCTAAAAGATAAAGAGCAAACATTAAAGCGCGTTCTGTCAGAGAATAATATTTCTATTGTCTCGCATTTATTGGGTTCGGGTCAAAAAGACGAAGTAACAGCGTATCTACTACTAGGTCCGAAGAAAAGCGGAAATATCTATAACAAGCAGGATAAAGGAGTGATTGCCACTATTAGTGATGAATTCGCAATCGCTATTCAAAATGCTTTACACTTCGAAGAGATACAGAATTTCAATATTACCCTACAAGAAAAAATAGAGAACGCGACTCGACAACTTCGCAAGGCCAATCAACGCCTCAAGACACTCGACGAAACCAAAGACGACTTTATAAGTATGGCTAGCCATCAGCTGAGAACTCCACTTACATCTGTTAAGGGCTATCTAAGCATGGTACTCGAGGGGGACACGGGCAAGATTACAAATAACCAGAGGAAATTTCTGGGCCAAGCTTTCTTTAGCTCACAACGAATGGTTTATTTAATAGCTGATCTGCTAAATGTTTCCAGACTCAAAACCGGGAAATTTGTAATAGAAAGAGCGAAAACTAACCTGGCAGATGTTGTGAAAGACGAGGTCGAGCAACTGAAGGAAACAGCTGAAAATAAGCATCTTGAACTAACCTATCACAGGCCGGATCATTTCCCGGTAGTTAATATAGATGAGACTAAAACACGCCAGGTAATAATGAATTTTATGGACAACGCAATTTATTACACCCCTAGCGGAGGGAAGATTGATATCAAATTAACAGACAACCCCAAAACCATAGATTTTACAGTCACGGATAACGGTATTGGAGTGCCCAAATCTGAACAGCATCATCTATTTAGTAAATTCTACAGAGCTGGTAATGCACGTAAAGCTCGGCCAGACGGTACGGGCTTGGGCCTATTCATGGCTAAAAAAGTTGTTATTGCCCAGGGGGGATCTATAATCTTCCAGACTCAGGAAGGTAAGGGGAGTACCTTTGGTTTTAGTTTCCGAAAAGACCACATGCTTGCGGATAACACAAATAAATAAACATAAGGGTTGACATTTCCAGTTACTGTGATACAATAGCTTTAATCGTGTGTAATCTCGGACTTTGAGATAGCGCGGAGGCAAGTAAATTAATCTCCAGAAGGAGTGCTTAATAATATGACAGCACAAGAAAGCGGTGGTGGATACCGATTTGTCGGAAACCAAGATGGTCTAGAACCGGTTCAAGGTTCTGCTCAAGATCCTACATTAGTTAATGAAGCTATGGCCAATGATGGCCAACCCACTGTGGCTAATGCTGTTGTTTTGCCCCGTGCTCAAAATCGCCTTAATCGTGTAGCAAACTATGCTTTTCGAACACGTGGCGGAAGAATCGCAACCGCTAGCTTTGTAGCGGCAGGTAGCATTTTAGGTGTTGGCGCCAATGCATTTTCTGGCTCAGCAAAACCTGCTGGTGCAGCTACTGCTGCTCAGTATACTGTAGGTTCTCCTACATATAATTGTGCTGAAGGACCCATAACAATTGGGGCAGACGCCCTAACCGTAGCTAATGTTGATGGTACTCGCCTTTGGAACGATGCTATTGAACCTCCTATGACAGATCCCTCGAATGAGAGTGGTGATTTGTCACAAGTCCTAACTAAAGTATGTGACGACCCGCTTTTTGGCGTTACAGCTGCCAATATGTTTGCCAACATGAAAGTAGCCGGCGCGAACATTGGCGATCTTAACCCTTGGGATAAAAAATATCAGTTTAGTGCAGAAGGTGCTGCAAACGATATTGCTGAAGATGCCAGTAGCTTCTTCTCGGTGAAGAACTCTGATGGAAGCGAAACTACAACCCCTGCCAGTGAGGCTGCATACGAGCTACTAGCCAATGACGTTGACTCTCTTATACAAAGATTTGATTATTTTGGTAGAGCCACTCATCCTACCACTGAAAACTACCAGCTTAGCGGCAACGGTGGAACCTCTGATGCTATGCCTCAAGTTCGGTTGAATCCTAAGCAGTACGACGCCGATGCTGTGTGGTTTGGATCAGATGAAAAAACTGGTGGTTGTTTCCCCGAATTTGGATTTAACATTGGAGACATGCGACCTGAAACATCTGACGTTTGTGTCGAAACACCTCAAACCCCGCTAGCTCCTATCGAAAGGCCTACGCCTACTACAACTGAAGCTCCAAAGAAATCTACTCCAACAACCACCGCTCCTAAGCGTGTACATTCTACTACTACGACCACTACCTCATTACCAGCCAGCACTACTACTAGCACCACTGTTATGCCGACAACGACTACAACTGTGGCCCCAACAACGACTACAACCGTTGAATATGCTCCTAGTATTTGGCCGCCAGATCAACTTGAGCCAATAGACGAGGGCGGTATTGTTGAAGTCTGTGAGTCGGCTCATTCAAACCCGGCTAGTGATGGACTTAAACAGCCTCTGTCTGACACCATTCAGTATGGTTCTGTTACGCTACCTGAGTATAACGGCAGCGTGGGGGAGTACTGTGAAGTCATTACTGCTCCGGATTTCCCAACAGTTAGTGATATTTTAACTGTTACAGCTACCGATCTAAAAAACGGACTTAAAAACAGTGCTAGCACCAGCTACACCGTTAGACAGCCATCTTAAATTAAGAATAACTAAGAACTAAGGAGTTTTACATGAACAAAATATTTTCAAAAATAGTTCAAGCAGGTGCGGCCAGTGTACTACTAGGCGGAATTGTATTCGCAGGTGGAACTGCTTTTGCTGGTCAACTTCCGGGTCAAATCGAGGGCGGCAACTCAAACTACACGATTTCGAACGTTACCAAGGGAACTGGTTTTGCCAATACCCAAACCGCGGGTGCTTGTGATGTCTTGCAATACCGCTTACATCTATACAACCCTGGCCCAAGCTCTATAAGTGATGTTAAAGTCGAAGCCACCATTAATACCATAACTCCTTACACAAACTATGTTTCAACAGCAACTGCCTATACTCCAGACGGCTTAACCTCTCAAGTAAGTTTTGAGTCTACACTAAACCCATCTACTGCCGAAACACAGTCTTATGTTAAGGATAGCACCCAGCTTCTTAACAGCGCCGGCAATGTAATTAGCAGTAGTGCTAATGGAACACTGGCTGACACAATTACTGATGGCGGTGGTGGAATAGATATTGGTAGCCTTGGTGAGTCTATTGATGAATATCTCCAATTCCAAACTAAAGTTAATTGCCCAACTCCAGTTCCGGCAACCTGCAATATGATTAGCACACCTGCCGTTGATGGTAACAATATAAAGATTAATAATGTCACCTACACAGCAAACAGTGCACAGGTTACTGGTATAAGCCTTAACTTCGGTAACGGCGTAGTAAATACCTACAAGACATCTGATTTCCCTGTTACTTACACCTACCCAAACTCAGGTAACTGGACAGTAACTGCCACTGTCTTGACTAATCTTGGCAACATGACTAGTACTGCTTGTACTGCAGCAGTAACAATTGCCGCAGCTACTACTACAACTCCGACCACTCCTGCTACACCTGCTGCTACACAACTTGTCAATACTGGCCCGGGTAGTGTACTAGGTATCTTTGGTGGCACAACTATCGTAGGTGCAGTGGCTTATCGCCTATTCCAAGCACGTCGAATAGCCAACCGAAGTCTTTAATAGATACTTGTGGATAAGCTACTGGAAACAGTGGCAAAAATGTGCTACAGTTACTACGTATAAAGAGTAGTTTGACTGACCGCTCGACAATAAAAATCTTCGACCAATCCTCCGGCTATCCACCCGGGGGATTTTCTTTTCTTATCTGTTATGGTACGATTTGACAGTTAAACCGATGATAGCAATTTATCCTGCGGCCCCATCGTCTAGCGGTTAGGACACCGGGTTTTCATCCCGGCAACAGGGGTTCGATTCCCCTTGGGGTCACCATAGGAAAGTTACAGATACGATTTGATTATAAATTTCATAGCCTAAAAGATTGTTGCCGAATCTTATCTGTTAAAATAGTTCAGTTCTTCGTTGGTCTTTTGATATGATAACTAAATGATTAACCTTGATGACATTAGGGACGCTCACAAACGTATAAAACCTTATATAAATAGAACCCCAGTCTTGACCTCCAGCTCGCTCAGCAAACTATTGGACAAGGAACTATACTTTAAGGCTGAACATCTCCAGAAAACAGGTAGCTTCAAAGCTAGAGGAGCACTAAATAATGCTCTTCAGGCTGGGAAAGTAAAAGGACTAATTGCTATGTCTTCTGGTAATCATGCTCAGGCGGTAGCGTATGCTGCACAAGTTCTTGGAGTGAAGGCATTAATAGTAATGCCAGAAAACTCTACTGCCCAAAAGATTAGTGGTACAAAGTCTTATGGCGCAGAAGTTCGCGTCAAGGGCGTCACCTTTGCAAATAGACTTGAGGTTGCTGAACGATTAACAAAAGAGACTGGTTACCACTACATATCCCCAATGAACGACTATCGGGTTATGGCGGGACAAGGTACGCAAGCAATTGAGCTACTTGAAGATGTGGAGAAGCTAGAGGCTATATTAGTAGCCGTTGGAGGAGGTGGGCTGATAAGTGGTATTGCTGTCGCTGCTAAGTCACTTAACCCAAAAATTGAAATAATTGGAGTTGAACCGGATGTAGCGAACGATGCTCAACAAAGCCTTGAAGCGGGGCATATTATTGCGCTTAAGTCGGAACCAAACACTGTTGCTGATGCTGTTAAGACACTGACTCTTGGCGATAAAACATTCCCGGTTATGCAGAAATATGTTGATAGGATAATTACTGTACCAGATGAAATAACGCTTAAAGCTCAATGGTTAATAATGGAACGAATGAAACAAGTAGTAGAGCCGACAGCTGGCCTCGCTTTTTCTCCCATACTAATGGACTATAAGTTACCTAAAAGAATTGCCGTTATATTATGTGGTGGTAATTGGCTGCCGTAATAAGGTTTAACTTCAGACATGGCTAAAAGAGTCAGTAATTCTAAGAAGCTCATTCCATTTCAATATTTCTCTAGTGATTACTTTATAAACCGAATGACCTAGGGTCACCAAGCTTAAGTACTTTGGTTTTGATATGATTTGTATATGTCAAAAAAAGGCACCCTCCCCATAATTATTGCAGTGTTTCAGGCGCTTTCTTTTGTGCTGATGGGTGTATGGGCAAGAATGATGAGTGAATCATTCACAACCTTACAGCAAGTATTTTGGCGCTTTGTGTTTGCCGCAATTGTAGCCTGGCTAGTATTCGGCAGAAAATTTAGTAAGAAGGTCTTTCGCGAACTAAGTAAAAAAGACTGGTTTATATATGCAATCAGGGCAGGATTAAACTACGGTGTCGGAGTTTTGCTGTTTACTGTTGCGGTTCTTCACACTAAATTAAGCGTTGTTTCTTTTGTCTCCTCTCTACCAATATTGGGATTATTGGCATGGATAATGTTCAGAGAAAAGTATGATAAAAATGCTATCCCGCTCGTTGCTTTATCAGTGATTGGATTAGCGCTAGTTGCTGGCATTACTTTTACTGGTCTGAGCATTGGGCTAGGTGCCACGGCAGCAATTTTAAGCATGATAGGTTTTGATGTTTCGTTTCTGATGGTTCGCTATCATAATAAAAAACTAACCAATTTCCATAACACAACTTTAATGCTCAGCTTTGCTTGGATTATCCCACTAATTATTCTACTGATTCAGCACCAATCCTTCATACCTCATCATATAAATAACGTTGCCATATTTGGATTAATTGCATCTGTGATACTTAATATCACACAGCTATATATGCTTAACTATATATTTACACATCTTAAAGCCTATGTAGCTGGCAATATTCTCTTAGTTGAGGGAATCTTTGCTATCATAATCGGATATCTGTTTTATAGCGAAACCATAACTATTGAAGAGACAGTTGGGGCAGCTATCATAATACTGTGCGCAGTATTTATTTCTAGAATTAGTACTAAAGAAGGTAACTTATCTAAAGTTGTAGATTAGAGACCCTTAAGATCATTTGACTGCCTAGTCAGTTGATTTCTTTGGTAATATATTCATGAATGGTTTCAAGCAATGAGTTTCCTAAACAAATTAACTGAGGAGTAACACCAATGCCAGTAATTCATGTTGAATATAATGACACGGTTCCTGAGGATGATATGAAGAAGTTAGCCGCCGCTGTACAAAAAATAGTGTCAGAAGTGACCAGCATAGAAGATGTTTCCGTGTATGCAAATAACTCACAAATTAAGGTTGCAACTTCCCCAATTGAGATATTCATTGAGCAGAGTGCACATAAGATCGAAGATATTGATGCACTGATGACAAATCTTAAGAGCGAAATGGTAGAGTGGAAATCAAAAACACGTTTCCCGCATAAGATTAATATGACTATTATACCCATGAAGTGGAAAGTAGAGATTGATATCTAGACCAGCTGTCACTCGAGTGAGTAAATTATTCCACTCCTCAATTTCTGATCATAAACGTTCCAGTACTTTTGCCCTTCGTTCACCACAAGTGTTTTGACGGCCATGGTCCCAATTCAGATACTTTTGGTATGCTAAGTCCAGATGAGAAATATACTTATCGTTTTAAGCTCTGTAGTGACTATAGCTGCAGTTATACCGTACATAGTTGATATTCTAAAACGAAATACTAAACCCCGAATTGCTTCTTGGTTTATATGGGCAGTACTTGCAGGGATTTCTGCTGCAGCGTCACTTAGCAATAAACAATACGCTGCTTTCGTTCTCGCTTTATCTGCCTCAGTCGAGTGCTTGGCTGTAGTATTGTTGGGCTTAAAGTATGGAGAAAGAGAATTCAAACGGTTTGATGTTCGTTGTTTGTTAGGTGCGTTAATTGGGCTATTACTATGGTATATATTTAACTCTCCAGAAATTGCAATTTTAGCTGATATCGTTATTGATTTAATAGGTTCAGCACCAACACTCAAGCATGCATGGGAAAAGCCAGCAGAAGAAACTTGGATCACTTTCGCTTTATCGGGACTTGGTGCAGTTTTTGCAGCATCTGCGGCCACAACTGTCAGGGTTACTTCTTTAGCAAACCCAATTTATATCATCCTAATAAACCTAGTATTTACCGTTGTTTTACTAAGCCGGCATAAGATTAAGAGAGCACTATAGTTTTAGTCTGCTTTTTGCTTATAATATAGTTAGATGGAGATATTATGGCAGTAGATTTCACCGGACTGGGTGTACACATAAAAGTTAAAGATATTGTTAAATCCAGAAATTTCTATGAGAGCCTAGGCTTCGTACCAGTATTTGGTTATGGAGACGATGCCTTCCGGGCAACCTTGCCTGAGGGATGTGGCTCTGCTCCTGAGCGGTATCATGGTGTAACTTATAATCTATCGGACACCTCTCAACTTGAGATAGCTGATGGACATATTGCGGTTAAGCAAGGAGTCTTTCAAGAGGAGATAAGCTCACCCAAAGTATCTGGCATGGTGAAGACAAAAAGTCTAGTTCCTATAGCAGAGAGACTAAAAGCCCTAACAACCTACCCAGTCAAAAAATACTATTGGGGGACAATAGAAGTTGCAGTAAAAGACCCAGACGGTTTTGTATTAATTCTCATCGCTCCGCACAGTGATGAAGAATATGAGGCTCTCTCAAAAGTGTTTGGTCAAATAGAAGTTGTTGAACCAGGTAAATAGTGCAATATATATTTCCGGAACCAACCGAGTACAGTTTCAAAGATGTCAACGGGCATGATGGTAAGTCTTTTGACACACATAGCCCAACAAATGGTCACTTAATAATTGAATGTAATGAGAAATTGACAGTTGCGTTAATTCAGAACAAGTGTGAATTTGATTATTATATTATTGCCGGAAACGGATACTTCGTTATTGACGATAAAAAACAAACAGTAAAGCAAGGTGATCTGGTTGTCGTACCTGCTGGAACTAAATATTCTTTTGGGGGAAAGCTAAAAATGTTTCTCATTAATACTCCCCACTGGTCGCAAGAACAAGAAATAATTATTCGGGAATAGGTTCTGATTGTCGCAGGAACCCTGAGGATTGCTATGACTATCACAATAGTTCATTCCACCGTAACATCACTCCACATTTTGGTTACTGTTTTCTAAGCAGCGGTGGACCAAAGTTGTATCATGGGACTATGAGAAGAGCGGTAATTGTACATTGTTGGGGTGGCAACCCAAACTATGCTTGGTATCCATGGGTTAAAAAGGAACTTGAAAAGGAGGCCTACACAGTCACCGTACCCTCGATGCCAGATACTGATATGCCTAAAGAAGTCTTGTGGGTCCCGAAGCTTAAAGAAATAATTGGCACACCCGACGAGGACTTAGTGCTAATTGGCCATAGTATAGGATGTGCAACAATTATGAGGTACTTGGAATCATTAGGCGAGGACCAAAAAGTCGGGAAAGTAATATTCGTCGCTGGTTTTACCGATGACTTAGGATTTGAAGAAATAAAAAACTTCTTCCAGTCCCCAATTAATAAAGAAAAAATAAAAAAATCCGTAAAACTGGGGATAGTTGCAATACAGTCCGACAATGACCCCTATGTTCCATTTAGTAAGTTTAAAGAAACATTAGAAGCTGCCTTCGATGCAAAAGTAGTAGTAAAGCATGGTGCTGGACATATGTCTGGACCGGTAGATAACGAGGGTTCATGTTTAGAACTTCCTGAAGTTATAGCAGAAGCACTATGAGTGATTATCACAATAAACGAGCTAGGGAAATACTGAGTAAAATCATATATGCAACGGTAGCGACGGTCTCTAACGACGGAAGGCCGTGGAACAGCCCGGTGCGTCACATTTTGGATAGTGATCTAAATATTTACTGGTTCTCCGATAAAGAAGGGCAACATTCTAAAAACGTCCGAGAGAATGAGAACGTTTTTATAGTGATTTACGACTCGACGGTACCCGAAGGAGATGGAGAGGGCGTATATATTCAAGCCAAAGCAATACAACTTGAAAATCCAGATGAGATTAGGCTAGCGAGAAAGATAAAAAAAGGACCAGATATGGATGCCCCTGATGACTTCATGGGTGAGGCCATCAGAAGGGTTTACAAGGTTATTCCTTTGAAGGTCTGGATGAATGACGTAGATATTAAAAAGGGTATATTTCTGCGTGATTATAGAGTGGAAGTTCCTGTAAAGGAATTAAGAGGAATAGGGCAGATAATTCGACGCAGTTAATTCTGATCATAGACTATTCCCAACCGTTTTGACCCGCTCCTCGGGTACGCCTTTCCTTGCATTTTGTTCGATTAGATGGGGTCTTTTGCTATGATAATGTGTATGGACAATTTAAAACCTAACAAAAACGTTATTCATCCAAAAGATTTACTAAAAAAAGAAGAAACTGGCTTCGCCTTATTCAATCAAAAATTTGCAGTCTGGATTGGCACACACGTCGGTTCAATGTACTGTTTTTATCTGTTTAACGTGATCGCTCTATTGTCGGTCAGAGCGGCATTTGAGACCCATAACCTTGTTCCAATTGTTAACTGGGTATCTAGTAATTGGATTCAGTTGATTCTACTGCCGGCAATTATGGTGGCTCAAAACGTTGCTCAAGCAGCAACAGACGCCAAGGCAGAGACTGACCACAGAACCCTTACCTATCTTGCCAACTTACAAGACGAACAGATGGCTGAATTAAAAACCCAAGGCGAAATCTTAAAATACCTCAAGAAAGAAGCAAAATAACTCCAGCTTTTCGTAAATAATCTCTAACCAGTAGCTATCAGGGATTTTTGATTGTCTTTATATCGTGTTCGACCTATTCTTAGGTTAATGAATAACAAGGATCAAAACCCTCAATATCGAACAATAAACTCTACACAACCTCAAGTGACTCTATCGGCAAACTCGGTCGCCATTGCTAATCCCCCTAAGCACTCTAAAAAAACAATCTTATATATAATCGACGCCATACTGTTGCTTGCTATATTAATTGTATTGTTTGCAGTTTTACCAAAGTTAGGTAATCCTAAAAAAAGCAGCCCAACCCATTCGCTAACCAGCTCAACTTCTCGTACACAGGCTCAGAGCATTACGCAGACAAATAACAACTCCGTCGTAAACCCAACCCAGAATCCACTTAATAACAACGGTTCTATTAATTCTCAGGTAAAGTATTGTTCCAATGTAGTTAATGCTGAACTAGTTTGCTAAGCCTGTAATTCAAGGCACTACATTCATAAAATCTTGAGGTCTAAATCTAGGCGACTAATCATCTAGGGGTCTTTTGATATATCGCCAAACACGTCGCCTACTTTACATATATATAGTTGGTTTTTAATAAACCTGTGAATAAAGTATTGCTATTGTGTGGATAGTAAGCTTTAGTAGTATTCAAGAAAGACTATAATAATTAAAATAAGCCAACAGTAATTGAATAAATAGAATGAAAATATCCAAGTACATCAATTCACATTCAAAAAATAAAAAATTTAGTTTAAGGGTTCTGGCAATAGCAGTCGTAATGCCGTCGCTGTCGTTTCTGATGGCGCTAGGCCTGATACTGGTTAGAACGCCGCTAGTAGACGCTGCCTGTGGTGCCGCGACCTATGGCACTGATACCATGTCTGTTACGGTTCCGACATCGACAACCTACAACGTCTGGGTTCGCATGCAGGTCCCCAGCACCTCAGAAAACTCTATCATGCTTCAAGTCGATGGTGGCACCTGCTTTAACGTTGGTGGCAGTAGCTCGATAACGCCCTCAACCTGGACCTGGGTGGACTACCAGAATGGTAGTACTAGCCAGACCATGCAGTTACCCTCACTAGCGGCTGGCACACACAGTCTTGAGCTTCTCGGCACTGATCCAGGAGTAGAAATAGATAGCGTCTTGCTACTGAATGACGTTAATTGTGTACCAACTGGCCTGGGGACCAATTGCACAACCAACCAGCCAATACCAACGGCGCCAACCCTTTCAGCAACGGCAACAGGTCAAACCAGTGTGGCTCTAAGCTGGACAGGCAGTACTGACTCGCAGGGTCCAGGTTTGGCCGGATATTACTTGCTTCGCAATGGTACGCAGATACAGTCGCTAAGCAGCTCGACCACTTCCTATACCGATAATACTGTCAAAGCTAATACGACCTATACTTATACGGTCGAAGCCTATGATAGTGGCAACCCACCGAGTGTGTCGCCGGCATCCAATGCCGTACAGGTTACAACACCAGCTAATAATCCAACCCCACCTACCGTAAACCTGACTAACCCTACAAGCGGTCAAACAGTTAGTGGTACGGTTCCGGTTTCAGCGACAGCGTCGGATGCTGTGGGTGTTACCCAAGTTCAATTCCTGATTAATGGGACGGTAGTAGCTACGGACAAGACCGGGCCATCGCCATACACCTATTCATGGAACACCACTACATATGCCAATACTTATGGCGAAAATTATTACACCGTAGAAGCCATAGCTTATGACGCTGCTGGTCTGAGTACTGCCAGCGAGGCTACTAGTATCAATGTTGCCAACCCGACACCTAAACCGAGTACGCCGACAGGTCTGAGTGTGACCTCTAATAACTACGACAGTGTGTCTCTAGGGTGGACAGCCAGCAATGACAATGGCGGTCCAGGGTTGAAGGGCTATTATGTCCTACGAAGCACCAATGGTGGCACTCCTGTAACTCTCGGCTCTTCGGCTACCCCTTCCTACACCGATAATATGGTGAGTGCTAACACCACCTATACCTACAGTGTTGAAGCTTATGACATATACAATAATTTGTCCAACGTCTCAACTTCAATAAATGACACTACCCCCAACATTCCTGACACCACTCCGCCAACTCAGCCTACTAACCTAACCGCTCCTGCCGCCAGCGACTCTGAGATAGTTCTTTCTTGGACAGCCAGCTACAGTCAAGTTGGGGTCAAGGACTACGGCATCTACCGTAGTACGAGCGGTGCTACGGCCACTGAAGTCGGAACGTCGACCACAACCAGTTATGGCGACACTAATCTTCCTGCCAATACATCTTACACTTATTACGTGATAGCGTATGATGTTGAGGGGCTACCATCCGTTAATTCGGCTACAGCTAGCGGCACAACTTTTCCTGCCAGCACTAACACAACCTCTGTCGTAGACGGAACAGTAACAAGCTCTCAGACCGCAAAGCCAATAACTGGTGCTAGCATTTACACCGGGGGTCACGGTACTGCCAACGGAGCAGCCAGATCGACCACTAATGGATACGGACAGTATGCTCTGATAAAGATTATACCCAATTTGCAACACCACTATGTCTTCGGTGCTTCAGGCTACAAGCAAGCAATTTACTACATGACCGTACCTCTAGGTTCTACACTATTTAATGCGTCACTAACTCCAAACTAAGTTATTAAGGAGAAATGTAAATGCCACCAAACGGCTCTGACCCCCAACATCCTTCCAACACCGGACACTCAGTGTCAACTGATAAGTCAGCAAGGGTAACTGGTGCCCGCAAAGCAGCAGTTGTACTCGGACTGGTGGCGTTACTAGTAGTTTTTGGTGTCGTCATTCATCTCATAGACTCGCACAACAAAACTAGCACGAACACGGCCAATACAAACGCTAGTGCAAAACTTCCTGTTGCTGAGGTTAGTATAACCAGTAGTGCTTTTGTACCATCGACTATAAATATCAAAGTCGGCGAGGCAGTTACGTGGACCAACGCCGATAGCGCAGCTCACTGGGTAGCAAGTGATCCCTATCCTGCCGATAATGGCCTAGCTGGCTTTAATTCTGGACAAGGCATGCTAACAAATGACACTTTCACCTTCGTCTTTTCCAAAGCTGGAACCTATAGCTATCATGACAATCTCAATCCCTACACCATAAAAGGCGTAGTGGTTGTTAAGTCGTAGCTCGAGCTCGCCTAAAAATCAATATATAACATCCCAAGCGAAGAGTGCTCGTTTAGTGCTAATCGCGGCGGCATATGTCTGCTAATTAATCTTCACAACTCTTGCGCTGCACCAAAGATTCGTCGCCTCAGCATAAATAAACGGAGACCAACAACCAAGACTTGCAGCAGGATCAAGGTAGTCACGAGCAGCCAGCCGTAAGTTAACAGGGAGTGCCAAAAACCTTCGTGTACGTGGTGGCCATGTAGCCACTGAACATACAGATGCAGTAAAAATCGCACGTAGAAAAGGCTTAAAGCAATAATCGATAATCTAAGCGCACCAGTGGACGCCAGCGATTCTAGAGCTCGATTTCGGTTGGCGCCTGAGGGAAAAACATAATGTCTTTCTTCGACAGCCTCAAAAAGCTGATGAAAGTCTTCGCTTAGTAGATGTAGTGACATGTAGACAACCACCCCTATAACCAGCCAAAAACCAAAAAACACTACACTGCCGACTGATTGCAGAGCCAGTATGGAGTTGATGTCATGACCGACACGATAAAGCCAAGTACCGTGAAGTTGAGTAATACTTATGGCTCCAAAGGGTTGTAACAGCGTCGGTAAAAATCGCTCCAGGACAATGATTACATATATCAAAAGAGACACCCCGACACTTACAGTTGAAGGCCCGAGGAAGTCTGTAACTGTATTGATTCGGGATCTCTGGGGCATTTAAAACCTAATTCTTAGTCTATCTGTCAATAAAGTATATCACGCAGATTTTCTGACTAAAACCGATGCCACTGTTTTCTTAACTATCGCTACAACTGTTTCAAGCCTTGCGGTCGCTTGAAATAATCATCTATGTTAAATGACTTTGACGGTCTGATACGCTTGATCCTATTTTTATCAAAAAACCGGTGTTCGGTTTTTCGTAGATATTTTTGCTGTCTTATAAATTTTGGCGACAGGCTGTCTTTAAGTTGGCTTACAATGTAATTCTTGTTTAGCATTTAACGCTCCTTTCTTAAATAAAGTTAGGCTACTACATCGTAGGACGCTTAGCTGAATATAGGCTTAAGCTTATTTTAAGAAAGGCAATTAAATAAGAGACATTCAACAAAAATTCAGCTTCAATCTTAAGTACGCATCTTAACAGCCCATAAAAAATACCAGAAACAGAGAGGCCAAAGTCATCACCGGGTGACCACTTGTTTTACACAACCATAAGCGATTACACTTGATCTATGACAAATTCAGTGACTCCGTTGGAAAACTATAAACGAACAAAGATTATAGCCACCGTCGGACCAGCTACCAACAGCTATGAATCAATAGTTGAGCTTATTAGGACTGGGGTAAACGGCCTTAGGTTAAACTTCTCACACGGAACTCCAGAGGAAAGAACCAAACAGATTGCCTGGATTAGAAAGGCATCTAAGGAGCTTGCCAAACCAGTTTCAATTATCCAAGACTTACAGGGTCCAAAAATCCGATTGGGTGATTTTGAGGGAATTATTAACGTTCGCCGTAATCAGGAGCTGAGCTTTGAGTATAACGCTAAGTTCGAAGAGTCAGGTAAAATACCAACTTTGTATGATCTTAGCCAAAAAGTAAAAAGAGGCGAACGATTGCTGTTATACGACGGCCGAATTAGGACACAGATAACCAGTGTAAAAGACGGTGTTGTTCGAGCCCGGGCTGAAAATGACGGAGTTCTTGTTCGTCGCAAGGGAATTAATGTCCCGGATACTGACTTTGGAGGTGATGTCATAACCGCCAAAGATCGCCAGGACCTTATATACGGCTCTAGCCAAGATATTGATTATGTTGCTCTTAGTTTCGTACAAACCGCCCAGGATATCGACCGACTACGCAGACTTCTAAAGACTATGGGCAGCAATACTCGGGTCATAGCCAAGATCGAGACCCGCTCGGCAGTCGATAACATTGAAGCGATTGTTGAGGCTAGTGATGTCCTAATGATTGCGCGTGGTGATTTAGCTACTGAAGCACCGCTGGAATCGGTTCCGATAATTCAACGACACGTTATTGGTCTAGGCATTCAGTATGCCAAACCGACCATTGTGGCCACCCAAATTCTGGCCAGTATGGTTGATGCCAGTGAGCCGACAAGGGCAGAAGTATCAGATATAGCGTCAGCCGTACTTAGTGGGGCAGATTGTCTAATGTTAAGTGACGAAACTGCCATAGGACGTTACCCAATTGAGGCGGTAGCTGTGATGAAAAGAGTAATTTTATACACCGAGGGTCAGTCAGCTCCTAAAATGGTGTTTGCCGATCGATTCGTTCATAGTCGTCAAAGCGCTATTAGCCAAGCAGTTGTTGACCTAGCTAACAGCGTTAGAGCTAAAGCCATTGTCGCAGAAACCAAGTCTGGGGCGACGGCGCTACATATTGCCGCACTTCGTCCAGCACTGCCACTTATCGCTGTCACCAACGATACTCGAACTGCCCAACAGTTAGCAATTGTCTATGCCGCTAAAAGTTATGTCCGACCACCGCATAAGTTGGCTGCCAGTCGACTAACTGATTGGCTGAAAGAGCATAAGATACTGTCGAAGGGAGATGTTTTGGTGACTGCCTCTGGTCGTCATCCGGGTGTAGTTGGTACAACTGACACTATTAAAGTACGCATGTTAGAATAGACTTAAAAGAAGTGGGATATGAGCTTTAATAAAAAAACGATCCGCGATATTGATCTACACGGCAAAACGGTTCTATTAAGAGCCGACTATAATGTGCCTCTTAGCAGTGCTGGCAAGATTACCGATGATTATCGAATTAAGCAGTCTCTACCAACGATCAACTATCTTTTTGACCAAGATGTTAAGCTAATAATTTGCTCACACCTGGGACGGCCTAGTGGGCCGCAGGATAAGTCTTGTAGCCTAAAACCAGTAGCTGAACGACTTAGGCAGCTTATAAAGCCTCACCAAGTTCAATTTGTCAGTGACTGTATTGGCCCAGAAGTAATCGAAGCTGCTAAGTCACTTCAACCGAAGCAAGTATTACTGCTCGAAAATCTACGATTTCATCCTGAGGAGGAAAAAGATGATCCGGAGTTTGCTAAACAGCTAGCTTCTCTGGCCGAAGTTTTTGTTCAGGATGGTTTCGGGGTAGTGCATAGAGCTCACGCCAGTACCGATGCCATAACAAAATACTTACCAAGTGTCTCAGGCTTACTACTCGAAAAAGAGGTTGATACTATTACCAACGTTATGGATAACCCCAAACGACCACTTTTGGCAATTATTGGTGGAGCCAAGATATCCGATAAGATAGAAGTCCTTAACCGACTAATTGATATCGCTGATTTTGTAGCAATTGGTGGAGCTATGGCTAACACTTTTCTTTCAGCTGAGGGAATTGATGTTGCCAAAAGTGTGGTCGATAAAGACGGTATTCCACTAGCCAAAAGTTTAATCGAAAAAGCTCACACTAAAAGCCGCAATCAGCCATTTGTCTTTTACTTACCAGAGGACGGAGTCGTAGCGACTAAATTAGACAAGTTAGCTCATACCAGGGTAGTTGATTGGTCGGGTAGTGTCAGTGCTGATATTGAAAACTACCCGAAACCACCACCTGAGCGAGACAGACATCTTCTAGTTGACGATAAAATCCTAGACATTGGTCCGCAGTCATCAGCCTTTATTGCTGGCGCTATTCAGCTGGCCAATACAGTTGTTTGGAATGGCACAATGGGTGTAACCGAAGTTCCAGGCATTCATGGCCCAATCGGTCCCTTTGCTAATGGTACAGAAATTATTATTGAAGCGATGCTCGGTAAATTCGGGCACCGTCCGTTCAGTCTGGTTGGTGGTGGAGACACTGTTGGCTATGTCGAACAAAGGGATTTAGTGGCCGATTTTGATCACGTTTCAACTGGTGGAGGAGCTAGTCTAGAGTTAATGGCGGGCCGGACCCTACCAGGCGTAGCGGCCCTAATCGATAAATAGGGCAGTCGTTGTTGGGAGTAGAATAAATAGACATGCGTAAAATTTTAATAGCCGGGAACTGGAAAATGAATCTTAATGTTTCAGAGGCTAGTATACTTGTTCAGAAGTTACATGAACGGATAAAAATCCATAGGGATATTGAAGTTGTGTTGGCCCCTTCATTTGTAGCTCTACAGCCAATTAGTTTGCAGATAGACCGCCGAAAATTCCGGCTGGCAGCCCAAAACGCCTATTCTAAGGATGAAGGAGCTTACACTGGCGAAGTGAGTTTTAGCATGCTACGCGAACTTGTTAACTACTGTATCGTCGGTCACTCTGAGCGCCGAATATATTTTAACGAAAGCCTGGAAATGGTCCGTGATAAAGTTTCGGCGGCTGTTAGAAACGATATAGTTCCGATTCTCTGCGTTGGTGAAACAAAGCACGAACGCGAAGCCGGCGAGACTAAACAAGTATTGCACGATCAGCTGACGACGGCTCTTAGTGATTTGACTTCGGTTGAAATTGAAGACGTGGTAATAGCCTACGAGCCCGTTTGGGCAATAAGCACCTTTGGTGGTGAATTAGCTAAACCGCATGAAGTTCAATCTGCTCTGGAGTTTATCCGATCTCAAGTAGCTGAACTCTATGGCCATAAAGCTGCTGAGCATATCAGAGTACTTTATGGAGGCAGTGTTGACGACCAGACCATCCACGCCTATCTAGAAGTGGCTGGTTGTGATGGAGCCTTAGTTGGCGGTGCGAGCTTGCACTATTATAAATTTGCCGGTATTGTAGCTGCGGCTGAACGAATTCAGAATCAGCGTGCTAAACACTCTAATTGATGTCTGACCAAATAAATAATCCACCCAAACCCCCTCAAACGTTTTCTGATGTCACAGTGCCTGGCAAATCAGCGCCGTCAGCATTTTCTAAGCCGATAATTGTTTCAAATCGTCCACCGCAAAGTGATCCAATGATGTCACGAGTGGGACTCCCCAAGGACATCGGAAGGCCAGCAGCGGTTGCACAGCCGGTGCCAATACCACCGCAGCCACATACCGAACCGCAGAAACCGGCCACACCTCCTGAGATCAAGCCCGGAGAAGTAAGTCACCGTCTTAGGACTATGTTAATACTCATCATCGGTCTACTCGTCCTATTCGTGGCAGTTGACTTACTGGTTGATGCCAATGTAATTCATACTTCGGTTACTCCTTTAACAAACTTTTTTCACCACCATTAAGCTTGTACAATAGATTAAGTGTCAAGTGAGGAAATTTTAAGCGGCTTAAACCCCGAACAGCGCCGCGCCGTGCAAACAACCTCTGGGCCGCTTCTAATTCAAGCTGGTGCAGGTAGTGGTAAAACAAAAACCCTAACTCATAGGGTTGCCTATTTGATTGCCATCAAACAAGCTACAGCCTTTAATATCCTAGCCGTAACTTTCACCAACAAGGCTGCTCGAGAAATGCGCGACCGTGTTGCTGTTCTTCTTGGTGACAACGCCGAACGGCGGACATTTATGCCATACATGGGGACCTTCCACTCGATATGTGTTCGATTATTAAGACAAGACGGCGAGTCAATCGGTACGCCTCGAAATTTTGTGATATTTGACGAAGCTGATAGGCTGAGTGCAATTCGGCAGGCTAATAAAAAGCTGCAAATTGATGAAAAGAGCTTTCCACCTCGGTTGATCGCTGGACTTATAAGTAGTGCCAAGAACGAAATGATTAGCCCGAGCGACTATCAAAATAACGTTTCTAGCCCTGCACAAAAGATTGCCGCCAAGGTCTATCCTATATACGAAACCATACTGCACGATAACCGAGCCCTTGATTTCGATGATCTTATAAACCGCACAGTAACAATGCTAAGCAATCAGGCCGAAATTCGAAAAAAATGGCAAAAACAATTTCGCTTCATCATGATTGACGAATACCAAGATACTAACGCCGCGCAGTACAAACTAATTAAATTACTGACAGGACCGGAAAAAAACGTCACTGTAGTCGGCGATGATTGGCAAAGTGTGTATTCTTTTCGAGGCGCTGATTTCCGAAATATCCTTAACTTCGAAAATGATTACCCGAACTGCACAGTTATTAAACTAGAGCAAAATTATCGCAGCACGCGCTCTATTCTTGACGCTGCCCACGCTGTTATTACTAAGAACACCCAGCGCTCTGATAAGAAATTATGGACAGCGGCGGGCGACGGTCTGCCCGTGCAATTGCTTCAAGTTAGCAATGAACGGGCTGAGGGAGAGGCTATTGTTCGTCGAGCCCGGACAGCTGTGAATATCGGCAGCAGGCACTACAACGATTTTGCTGTTTTGTACCGAACTAATGCTCAGAGTCGTTCGATCGAAGAAACACTGGTTCACCAAGGCATACCCTATAGGGTGGTTGGTGGTACTCGTTTTTATGACCGTAAGGAAATTAAAGATCTGGTAGCTTATCTCCGTTTAATTTACCAGCCTGAAGATCGAGTTAGCTTTGAGAGAATCGTCAACGTGCCGACTCGAGGGATTGGTGCAAGATCATTGCAGATTTTTTTTGACTGGCAAAACTCCAATGACTACGGCCTAAGCCAAGCCTTAAATATCGTCAGTGAATGTGCTGATCTGACCGAAAAGGCCCGCAGTTCATTAAGTGAACTGGCTGACACTATTTCTGCTCTAACACAGATTTCTGAAGACGCCCCCCCAGCAGCGATCGTTGATTCTTTGATTCGTCGCATTGAATACGTTGAATATTTAAATGATGGCACGCCATCGGGTGAATCTAGACAGGAAAATGTCAAGGAACTACTCAGCGTTGCCCAGGAATATCAAGATCTAGGACTAGCCGGCTTCCTTGAAGAGATTAGCTTGGTTAGCGATATAGACCAAGCTGATTTTAATAGCGATAGCTTAACGCTTATGACCTTGCACGCTGCTAAGGGATTGGAATTTCCAGTGGTATTTATAGTTGGTATGGAAGAAACCGTTTTTCCTCATTCGCGGGCACTTTATGACCCATCAGAAATGGAAGAAGAAAGACGACTTTGCTACGTTGGTATGACTAGAGCTAAAGAGGAGCTTTACTTGATTTCAGCCAGTAGCCGTCTTTTGTACGGTGGTATGCAACATAACCCGCCAAGCCGTTTTCTAAGTGAAATCGATTCCGAACTTGTGAGTGAAACTGGATCGGGCCTTTTTGACTCGAGCCAAACACTTGAGCCGGTAGTCGATGATGAGCCGCGCTATGTGCTGGAGTTAAGCGAGGGAGATAATGTACATCATCAGCTCTTTGGCAATGGCACGGTAATGGAGCTAGACGGTGAAGCGGCAATTATCTACTTCAAAGGGAAGGGCACGAAGAAACTTAACATTGCCTTTGCACCCCTGAAAAAATTATGATGAAGCGACTACTCAGACCAGTCGGCATAGTTATTTACTGGCTGAGTTGGCCGTTTTTAGTGTTATATATCCGGGATTCTCAGCGAACCAGACTGCTATTAAACAGTGGCGACCGAATACTTGTCGTTAAGGGATTGATTAGTGATGGTCGTTGGGGGTTACCTGGCGGTGGACTACATAGGGGTGAGGAGCCAGTAATTGGTCTATTAAGGGAACTTAGGGAAGAAACTGGCCTAGTATTGGAACCGGGCAGCATCAAATCTTTGGGTATTCGTCCCTACAGCCACAATGGTTTTCGTTTCCAATGCCACTACTTTAGCGCCAGTCTGCCTGATACCGTGGCTGTTCACCCACGTCTGGAAGTTATCGAAACCCGCTGGCTTAATAAACGGGAGCTCAACGATAAAAACAGTTCTCCAGACTTCTCTATAATCATGGCATTACTCGCTGCTAGCTAAAATTTGTTAGAATATAAGTTGGCTTTTTTACTGTTAAGTCGGGAGCGTTAGCTCCAAAAAGGTTAGAACGGATTGATTCGGGAAAATAGGCCACCAGATTATGCCTAAACTATTACGTCGCTACAAAAGAAAGTATGTAATTGCTCAACGCGTTCAAGCTCGAAAATTAAGACGAGCTCAAAGGGTTCATGTCCAACGTTTCCGTCGTATCCGCCGACATCCACTGCTGCTTCCAATTCTTCTATTTTTGATTTTGGTCGGTGGTTTTTTGGTATTTGCGTTTTCGCCTCGGGGGCAATCTATTACAGCAACCGACTCACGGATTGTTATTATTTCGCATGACGGGCATATGCAAACAGTGCCGACTAAAGAGACTACCGTTGGCGTTTTGCTAAAGAAATTAAATCTAACTATCAATCCTGGCGACGTTGTAGAGCCTAGTTTGGCGACTCCAATCACTCAGGACGATTTCCGCATTAATATTTACCGAGCTCAGCCAGTTGAAATAGTGGCCGGTAACCAACACACCTTTTCTTTTAGTGCGGCCACAACTCCACGCAGTATCGCCCAGCAAGCTGGTATCACCGTTTATCCAGAGGACTATGTAAATATCGTACCAACGACCAATTTTCTAAGCGATCAGGCAATAGGCGAGCGAATAGTTATTAATCGCGCCACGCCTGTTAATGTCAATATTTTTGGCACACCGACAGTTATTCGAACGCATGCCACAACCGTTGGGGCGCTTCTTCAGGAAAAACACATTGTTCTTAGCAGTGGAAACACTGTTGTGCCGACGCCTTCAACTCCGCTAACTGCCGAAACAGAGATTTATTTAATTCATCAGGGTACAAAAATAATTACAGTAACACAATCTATACCAATGCCTGTTCAAACTATTGAGGACAGCAGCCTAGCATACGGCACGTCAGCTATTAGACAGCAGGGCAGCAATGGCCAAGAAGTCATAACCTATCAGGCTAACTTAAGAAATGGTGTGGTCGTTAGCCAAACTCCTCTTCAAACAATTGTAACCCAGCAGCCAGTGACTGAAATTGTGGCCCAGGGCACAAGTCTAAGTGGCATTAAGGGAGACATGGCTCTAGCCGGTATCGCCCCGGAAGACTATCAGTATGCCGATTACATTATTAGTCACGAGTCGGGTTGGTGTACTACTAAACTACAGGGTGAATATGGCGTATGCCCAGTTTCACCACCGGCAGTAATCCCAGACGACCTCGGTTACGGTTTGTGTCAAGCGACGCCAGGATCAAAGATGTCCAGTTCTGGAGCCGACTGGGAAACCGATCCAGTAACCCAGCTGGAATGGTGTAACGGTTATGCGGCTCGTTATGGTGGTTGGTATGGCGCCTATGAACACTGGTTAGAGTACAGTAGTTGGTAATATGGAGGGCGGCGTTGATGCTAAAAAATCTCTTGGCCAACACTGGTTAAATGACGAACCTAGCTTAGAAACGATTTCGACGTCAATCGATATTAGTAATGACGACACAGTACTGGAAATTGGTCCTGGTCTTGGCTCATTAACCGCTAAATTAGCCAACAAGGCGAAAAAGGTTATTGCTGTTGAACTGGACAGCAAGGCCATTGGCTATCTGACTTCTAATTTAAATCTACCAAACTTGAAGATTATTCACGCTGACATACTTAAGTTTGATCTAACAACACTACCAGCCGACTACAAGGTTGTCGCCAACATTCCATATTACTTAACCAGTAACTTGTTAAGGGTTCTGTGTACAAGCTCTAATCCATTCTCTCAGGCAGCCTTGTTGGTCCAAAAAGAAGTTGCTCAACGAGCAGCTGCAGAGCCTGGTAAGATGAGTCTTCTGAGTGTTGGCGTTCAACTATACTGTGAGGTTAAAACGGGACAGATAATAGAAGCTAATAAGTTTGACCCGCCACCCAAGGTTGACTCCCAGATTTTGATTCTTAATAGACGTAAAGACCTCCTTTTCATTGATATAGACAACAAAAAATTCTTTAGACTAGTTAGAGCTGGTTTTAGCCAGCGTCGCAAGACGCTATTAAATAGTTTAAGCGGAGGACTGGGTCTTAACCGCGACGAAGTTAGCGGCCTGATTGAACTTGCGGGTATATTGCCGACCAGACGACCGCAGACTCTTAGCCTTGAAGAATGGCACAAACTGTACCGCGAAATAAACTAAGTTCCCCACTTCCCTGTATACTTGACATGTTAAGTATTGCTTTCTACAATCAATAGAGCGTTATGAAACCTCCCTCATCAGCATCGAACATTGGTATCTTGTTACATCACCTGGCCTTCAACTTGGATCATCAATCGGACCAAATTTTACAAGAACAACTCGGAGTAGGTTTTGCTCAATTTAAAATTTTGCTTGCACTGCAGGTAAATCCGGTAGTAGGACAACGCGAATTGGCTAACAGCTTATCTCAGACCGAAGCGAGTGTTAGCCGCCAAATGAAATTGCTGCGCAGCAAAGGCATAGTTATGTCTAAAATAAATTCAAAAAACAAAAGACAGCACCTCACCCTAATTACCACAAAAGGACAAAGAGTCAGAGAAGCTGCGGCCGCTCTTTTGGAAAAACAATATAAAAAGGACTTTGCCATATTAGACAACAAAGCGCAGCTTCGTTTACTAGAAGATTTAACCAAAATGACTAAGAAGTTTACTCCCAATTATAAACATGAGGGGTATAGGCATTTATGGGAAAATATGGTATAATGACAGATACGGGGCTGACTTTAAGCTTGACGTTGGACTTTATTAGCTAGATCGCAGGTCGCTTGCTGAGCGTTATACGGCAAAACCTTTTAATTGCAACCACAATTAAAAATAGCTTAGTTGCTAAGGCCGCAAATTTATTTGCTCCTTTGCGCTTCGCACCAGCTTTAGCCTTTAAGGCTTAAGCCATCGCTAGCGCGACATCAGATAGCGCGAAGTGATGTCATATATCTGGTTGCCTATGACTTATCGTCCATAAGTCATGGTAAGCCAATGGACTTTGGACGCGCGACTTTTTGGTTATTTTAATGTCGTGTGTCCGAGCACACTTAAATAACCTACACCTGTAGAAGACTGGCATTCAATAAACTGACGGACGTGGGGGCAGTGCCCACCAGCTCCACCAAAAAATAATGATTATAAACAACCTCTGGGAACGGAGGTTGTTTGTTATTATTTATACATGGCCATTGCTATTGTGATAAAAAACCTGTCAGTGACTCTAGGCGGCCAGGTTAAAGCTCTTAAAAATGTCAGTATAGAAATACCTGTTGGGAAAACTACTGGAGTTATCGGACCGTCTGGAGCCGGCAAAACGACACTAATACGAGCTATAGTTGGAAGGCTTCAGATACCAGCAGGCGCAATCGTTATATTCGATCAATTAGCTGGTTCACCCGAGCTGCGAAGTACCGTTACGTATATGACTCAAGAACTATCAGTCTACCCCGATCTGACTGTCAAAGAAAACCTTATTTATTTTGCTAGAATGTCTGGTCAATCGGTTCCAGACAGTAAAGCGACTGTGGCTAGAGTTTTGGAAACCGTAGATATGAGTGACAAAACAAATAGCCTAATTAATGATTTATCCGGAGGGCAAAAACAAAGAGTGTCACTGGCCATAGCCTTGATTGGTTCACCTAAACTTATGGTTTTGGATGAGCCGACTGTCGGCCTCGATCCAGTGCTTCGAGATAAACTTTGGAAACTATTTGCAAAGTTAGCCAGCCAAGGTACAACCCTAGTTATATCAAGCCATTCTATGGATGAAGCCCAAAGGTGTGATGACCTTGTTTTAATAAGGGACGGCAAGGTAATAGCGCATAGTTCTCCAAAGGAACTATTGGAGCGGACCCAGACTAAATCGGTTGAGCAAAGCTTTCTAAAGCTGGTTGGAGGCACAAAATGAGCCCACTAAAGACCATCGCAACATCTGGGCGTGTACTCAAACAACTGAAGCACGATCCACGGACCTTGGCATTATTATTCGTAATACCACCAGTTTTAATGACTATTTTAAAGTATGTCTTTAGTGGGGAGCCAAGGACTTTTGATTCTTTGGCGCCAATGCTTCTGGGTATCTTCCCAATGGTTATGATGTTCTTGATTACTTCGATTGCCACACTCAGAGAACGTCGGAGTGGCACGCTAGACAGACTGATGACAATGCCGGTGTCTAAATTAGATTTTATTTTAGGCTATGCCCTGGCTTTTTCTTTAGTCGCGGTACTGCAGGCTACAATAACCAGTTTTGTAATGTTGAGATTACTTGACGTCTCCGTCCTCGGAGGCACGATCGCGACCGTTATTGGTGCTGTACTCTCGGCGTTACTCGGTACAGCTCTTGGTCTTTTCACTAGTGCTTTTGCAACAAGCGAATTCCAGGCCGTCCAGTTTATGCCTGCGATAATCTTTCCGCAGCTACTCGTCTGCGGATTATTTGTGGCTCGTACTCAAATGGCCAGACCTCTACAGTGGCTGGCTGATGTTCTACCACTTACCTACAGCGTCGATGCCATGAAACAGGTCACTACTCATTCGAATTGGACTTATTTGCACACCAGAGACCTAATTGTAGTCGTTGGATTTACGCTAGTCGCTCTGATGCTCGGTTCGATAACCATTCGCCGACAAGAGAAAGCCTAGGAGGGTACACCTTATGGACCGTATTTATTTGTATCTGTCTTCAGCTATTTGTCAACTCAACAGAGTACTGTATTATTACTATGGAGCTAGACAGCGTGTCTAAAAATAAAAACTATTCTAAAAAATCGACAAGGGTTAATAGCGCCTCAACAAGTTTTTCTGTAAAAGGCGATAGATTAAACTACCAAACTTATAGCAACAACAGCCCTAGGCCAAGTTCTAATCAATCTAAATTTAAGAAACGCCGTGGCTTTGGATTTATTTTAAAAACCTCAGCCATTATCGTCGTTATTATTGCCGGAATTCTAATCTATGATCACTACAAATCCAATAAAACACAAACTACTGCTACTAATTCGACCAAGACTTCAGTGACCAAAAAAGCAGCTGCCCCGGCTACGCCTGCTGTCGCAGCTACTACTCCACCTCAGCCAAATGCCTGTGCATCAAACAGTCTTGCCCAGCTAGCTTTAGTAAGTATTTCACAGCGCCGGATGTGGGCCTGCCAGGGATCCAATCAGGTTTATACCTCGTTAGTGATTACCGGCATGGCCAAATACGCGGCTGATGTAACGCCGACTGGAACTTTTTACATATACGCTAAGGAAAGAGATCTGTATTTAAACGGCTCTGATAGCACTGGAAGTTGGCACGACTACGTTTATTACTGGATGCCCTTCTTGGATAACCAATATGGGGCGTACGGCTTCCATGACGCTACCTGGAGGCCAGACAATGCCTTTGGCAATATAAGCCCAGATTCAGATAACGCCTCACACGGCTGTGTTGAAATGCCTCTATCAGCTGCTACCTGGCTGTACAACTGGGCCAGTGTCGGTACGACTGTTAAGGTTGAAAGTTAGACTAATTGGTGCTTAATTTTTCTCCATCTCCTGGCCTGTAGACGCTTAGCCTTGTCTCTCCAGACAATATCACTAATACTGTTCTCGTCTTCGTCAAATTCTCTGTAGCCGGGGGTCTTCAGGCGGTTAGATTTGGTAACAATATACAGGTTTTTGGTGTTCAGCTCTCTTGGTCTGTCGTATAAAAGTTGTCCACTCATTTTAAATGCTCCCTTTAGTTACCTGAACTTAATCGTTGTCCCTTGACCCCTCCCATCAGGTCGTTTAGCTTACACTATTCATGCTAATGGTTGAGCGCATTGTATTCAGTAATATATCGCACGTAATGGTTGTGAGAATCTTCTCATCTACCGTTTCAAAAAGGCATTGACTCTGGGCTAGTTGCAATATTATTCATAATTGCGATAAATTTGCAAAAATTGGGGGAATCGGACTAATCTAGAGAAGTGAAATCATCACCTATGCGCAAGACTGTTAAATCAAGTAATCTTCCGATGACTACAATTGCCTTTGTCATAACTACTGTAGTAATTCTTGGCTTAGGTATATCCCTTTACCGTAGCAGTCACAATGCTACCAATCGCTCGAGGATACTGCAGGTTGTTGCTGCTGAGAATTTTTGGGGAAGTTTGGTTGCTCAAATCGGCGGTAACCATGTTCATGTCGATAGCATCGTGTCTGACCCGAATGCCGACCCCCACGAATATGAAAGTAATAGCTCTGACGCCCGATCAATCGCGACTGCTAATTACGTGGTCTTAAACGGTGTCGGCTACGATACATGGGCCAATAAACTGCTGGGTGCCAGTCCTAGCCCCGGCCGAAAAGTACTGACTATTGCCAACGTAGTAGGTGTGCCTAACGGAGGCAACCCGCATCTCTGGTACAATCCTGCCTACGTTAATACGGCCATTAATCAAATGGAGCTTGATCTAGCTAGTCTTGATCCGAGTGACGGCGGTTATTTCAAGCAGCAACTTAAAGATTTACAAAACTCTCTGGCTCCCTACCAAAATCGTATCGCCAGCATTAAACAAAAGTATGATGGTACTAAGGTGGCTGCAACCGAGGATATTTTTGCCTATTTGGCCAATGCTGCTGGCCTGGACCTGGTTTCGCCGCCAGCTTTTACCGAGGCAGTAGCCGAGGGAAACGACCCGCCAGCAGCCAGCGTTGTGCAATTTCAGCAACAACTCCAGAGTGGCCAAGTCAGAGTTCTGGTCTACAACGAGCAGACCGTTACACCATTGACCAGCAGTATAAAAGCCTTAGCTGCTGAACAAAATATACCAATAGTCGGTGTTACCGAAACTATTCAACCACCAGATACATCTTTCCAGGATTGGATGAACTCAGAGTTAATCAATCTTGAAAACGCCCTTAATGCCCAGCAGCTCGGCCAATAACGATACAATTAACCCATGGTAGACTCAACTAATCGTCAAATCATTGTCGCCAAGAACCTAGCTGCTGGCTACCGTGGAAAGGCTATTTGGTCGAATGCTTCATTCACGATCAACAAAGGAGAATTTGTTGTTGTTCTCGGCCAAAATGGTTCAGGTAAAACAACATTGCTACGCTTGTTGCTAGGGCTAATGAAGCCATTGGAGGGCAGTCTTCGTATACTTGGCGAGCAGCCTCATCGAGGAAATCCTAGAATCGGCTATGTTCCCCAGCGACGACCAATTGACAGCGATATGACGATTGAAGCTCTGGAATTAGTCCGCCTGGGGGTCAACGGTAACCACTGGGGGTTTACTTCAACTAGCCGGGTCAAGTCTGAGCGTGATAAGGCCCTCAAGGCTCTTAACTCCGTTGATGCCCTAAATCTTGCGCATAGGGCTATCGGATCACTGTCTGGAGGCGAATTACAGCGTGTGTTTTTAGCTCAAGCACTAGTTGGAGAGGTGGACATTCTACTGCTTGATGAACCTTTGGCCAATCTGGACGTTCGGCGTGAGGTTAATCTAGTCAATATCATAAGCGGCGTTGCTAAGTCGACTGGCGTAACAGTTTTACTAATAGCACATGATCTCAATCCAATATTGCCAGTATTAGACAGGGTTATATATGTTGCCCGTGGAGGAATTGCCACAGGCACTCCGGCCGAAGTGGTTACCTCAGAGTCCCTTAGTGCTCTTTACGGTGCGCCAATAGAGGTCCTGCGCGACTCCAAAGGACGAGTTGCTGTTTTGGGGACGGAGGAGGCAGCTCATCATGATTAATTTATTTGCGACTCTTGGTAGCACCGCGTTTAGTTTCAATATTTGGACTGATCTGGTGAACATGTGGCAGTATGGCTTTATTCGCAACGCATTTGAAGCTGGGACTATTATAGCGGTAGTTGCTGGAGTAGTTGGATATTTTGTGGTTATCCGTAGGCTGTCTTTTGCAGCCCACGCTTTGTCTCATGCCGGCTTTGCCGGTGCCGCTGGCGCCGTTCTAATGAATCTTAATCCCCTTCTTGGTTTAATGGCCTTTACTAGTGCTGGGGGGCTAGCTATGGCGGCCCTAGGGCGAAAAGCAGCAGCCCGTGATGCCCAAGTCGGCATCGTGTTGGCTTTCATGCTTGGCCTGGGAGTGCTGTTCATTAGCCTTTATAAAGGTTACGCAACTGAAGCTTACTCACTACTATTTGGAGAAATATTAGGCATTAGTCGCGGCGATGTTATCGTCACCTTAATTGTCGGTGTTATTGTGCTGTTGATCATGGCCGTTATTTACCGACCTCTACTGTTTTCATCGCTCGATGAAGATGTTGCAGAGGCCAGGGGAGTTCCGGTACTAGGTCTAGGCGTACTCTTTATGCTCATTATTGCTGTGACAACTTCGATTGCTGTTCAGGTCGTAGGCGTACTGCTGATTTTTGCTCTGATGGTTACTCCGGCAGCAATTGCCGAGCGTCTGGCTGCTCGTCCAGCCCGCGGCATGACTATATCCGTCATAGTTGCCCTAATTGCCACCTGGTTTGGTCTATTTATAGCCTATTATCAACCCTATCCGGTCAGTTTCTTCATTACGGCCTTGGTCTTTGTCGTATATATACTGACTCGACTTAGCCGATCTTTCAGCCGCCGTCAATTAACTAAACCTCCAGTGCTCGAAATGCTTGACGAGGCTTAGGCGTTGACCTAGGCTGAGAGAGGCATGTTCGGATTTGATGAAACAAAGAGATTAATAAGCAAAAAACGGGTAAGTTTATTTGGCAAAAATAAAGCGATATTACCTGAAGATGTTGCTAACGCCCGAAAATATATTGCCGAATTCTGGCCTCAGTTGACGTGTTCTCACCCCAAAGATGACGAAAGTTTGTTAGGCTTACCTAAGCCTTATTTAATTCCGGCCTTTGAACGAGATCACGAGTTTGACTTTAACGAATTGTACTACTGGGATAGCTACTTTATGGTCCAATGCATGCTCGATGAGCAGCATAAGGACTTGGTAATCGGGATCCTTGACGACTTAATCTATCTGTTTAAACAATTCAAGATTATCCCCAACGCTTCACGAACCTACCTGACCGGTAGATCTCAAGCACCTTTCCTAACGAGCTTTATTTTTGATGTTTACCAGAAATACAATCTAAGCATAAAATGGCTAAGTAGCAATATTGAGACCGCGAAGGAAGAGTACGGAACTGTCTGGATGGGTACCACTAAACCTAACGCCCGGCAGGTTTATCGTGGTTTGAGCCGCTACTTCGACGTAAATTACATACACGATCTTGCCGAGGCCGAGAGTGGTTGGGATTTAACTCCCCGTTTTAACCGTAAGGCCCTTGATCACTTGCCGGTCGACCTAAACGCATTGCTATACAAATATGAGACTGATTTTGCAAAAGCCGCACGCTTAGCTGGTCAAACTCGCGAGGCGGTTCGCTGGGAACACGCTTCTAAACTGCGCGCCATAACCATGGACGAATTAATGTGGGATGATAACCGCGGACTGTACTATGACTATAACTACGTTAAGAAAAAGAAAAGTGGCGTTAGTTCGCTAGCCTCTTTCTACCCAATGTGGGCCGGTATGGTGACTGATAAACAAGCTAAAAAACTTGTCAGTGCCTTGCACCGTTTTGAACAAAAGGGTGGATTAACGGCAACCGACTCAGTACCGCTCGGTCAATTTGTTATTGGTTCAGTACCAACGCAGTGGGCCTACCCAAACGGCTGGGCGCCCCTGCACTTTATCGTTATAAGAGGTCTGCAGCGTTATGGTTATCACGAAGATGCTAATCGAATTGCCGTCAAGTGGCTGAGAACTAATCTTGATTGGTATAACAGACACCATGTTTTTCTAGAAAAATATAACGTTGTGTCACCAGAAAAACCACCAATTAAAGGAGTCTACCCGTCGCCTACCGGCTTTGGCTGGACAAACTCGGTTTTTGAAGTCCTGTGCAGAGAGTTTATCGATCGAGCTGGATCAGCTATAATCACTCCGTGATAAGGAGGGGGTTGTAGCTCAGCTGGCTAGAGCGCGTGATTCACATTCACGAGGTCGGGGGTTCGAGCCCCTCCAGCCCCACCAACACTTATGAACTACTACGTAACAACATCAATTCCCTATGTTAATGGAGACCCCCACCTCGGTCATGCCATGGAGTTTGTTATGGCTGACGTACTGGCGCGTTATGCCCGACAACGCGGCGACACAGTTATCTTTAGCAGTGGTGCTGACGAGCATGGCAGTAAAAACGCTGCCAAGGCAGCTAGCTTGGGATTAACTCCCAAGGCTTTCGTTGATCAAACCAGCCAGACGTTTGTCAGTCTGCTGAAACAGCTAAACGTTAGTAACGACCGATTTATTAGAACAACTGACAAAGCTCATGAACAACGAGTCCAAATAATTTGGCAGAAACTGGCCCCGGACATTTATAAGGGCAAGTATTCGGGCTGGTATGACGTTAAACAAGAGGAGTTTGTTTCTGATGCTCAGGCCGATAAAGAGCGCATGAAACCGGATCATCCCAAAGCCTATCAACGCCTTGAAGAGGATAATTATTTTTTCAAACTATCCAAATACACTGATCAGGTGGCTCAGGCCATTAAGGCTGGAACCCTAAATGTAATTCCTGAAACAAAGAAAAACGAAGTCCTGTCCTTGCTCAAAAGTGGTCTTGATGACATCAGTATATCGCGACCCAAAGACAAGGAACCTTGGGGCATACCAGTTCCCGGCGACGATACTCAGGTAATTTATGTCTGGTTTGAAGCATTGATGAACTACATAACTGTACTTGGTTATCCGGAAAACGCTGATTTCAAAAGTTTCTGGCCAGCTGATGTCCAGGTGATTGGAAAAGATATTTTGAGGTTCCACGCGGCTATCTGGCCGGCTATGTTACTTAGCCTAGGACTACCCTTGCCTAAGGTGGTTTATGCTCATGGGTTTATCAATATTGACGGTCAAACAATGAGCAAAAGTGCCGGTAACGGCATCTCGCCAGCCGAAATCATTAACTATTATGGTGTTGATGCCTTTAGATACTTTTTTCTTAGACATATTCCTAGCTACAACGATGGTGATTTTAGTTGGAAGAGTTTTCACGAAGCGTATAGCAGCGAACTTGCTAATCAATTAGGTAACGCTGTTCAACGCACGGCAGCCATGATTCAACGTTACCAAAATGGCATGATTGGCAGCATGCCGGCTTCGCAACACGATATTGCTGCTTACCAAGAGGCTGTTGCTAATTGTCAATTTGATAGAGCGTTGGATGAAATTTGGCAACAAGTCCGCGGACTCAATCAATATATTGATGAAGAAAAACCCTGGAGCTTAGCTAAGGATAAAGACAACGACCATCTACAAGAAGTCCTAGCCTACCAGGCTAGTTGTTTAGTTGAGATTGCTAATATGCTAGAACCATTCTTGCCACAGACGGCGACTAAAATTAACTATGTATTTGAAAAAGGTGTGGCTCGACCACTGAGCGAAACACTGTTTCCGAAAAAAGAGCCACCGGTATCTATAAAACCGGACAGCTAGGACCAGTTGTGGAACTTACCGACACACACTGCCATATACACTCAACTTTCTATAAGCTTGACCCGGACAAAGTTATAAAAGATGCCCAGGCGGCTGGGGTGACTAAAGCTATTTGCGTTGGTACTAGCGATGAAGATTCAGTAGCCGCCATTGAATTTGTCTCGAGCCGTCCCAATCTCTGGGCAAGTATTGGTATTCATCCTCATGATGCCAAACACTACAGCTCTAACAAAACTAAGCTAGCAACGTTTGCAGGCTTGGTCGACAGACCAAAGGTCATAGCCGTTGGCGAATGCGGTCTGGATTATTACTATAATCACTCTCCCAAGGACGATCAACGAAGGTTACTACGTTTTCAAATTGAACTGGGACTAGCCAGTAATTTACCAATGATTTTCCATGTAAGGGATGCTTTTGAGGATTTCTGGAAAGTATTTGACAGCTATAAGGAGGTCAAGGGAGTCGTGCATAGCTTTAGCGCAACACAAAAAGAACTTGACCAGATTCTTGATAGACAACTGTACGTTGGTTTGAATGGAATTATGACTTTTTCTAAAAAAAGTGAGCAGCTAGCGGCCGCAAAAGCCGTGCCGCTTGACAAAATGGTGCTGGAGACCGATGCCCCCTTCTTGACACCGGCCCCTTATAGAGGTACAATAGCCCAGTTAAAGCATCTGCGAGTTACCGCTGAGTTTCTTGCCGATTTGCGGGGAGAAACGCTTGGGCAAATTGCGGCAGCCACAACGCTTAACGCAAATAGTCTTTTCGGCTTAAGTTAAGGGAGATCAAACAGTATGAGGAATGAACTCCGTGGGCAACAATTTGAACACAGCTCACCCGAAGTTGAGCTTATTCTTAATAGGGTTGCTGAACTTACCAAAGGCGTTGCCAATATTGCCGGGGCTGTAAACTTTTCACCCGAGAAAGAGGGGCGGACTCCCCTAGGGCTAATCAAGAACAGTGAAGCTGTAGTCTCGAGTGCTGAGCCACAATCACCTCCTGATCTTCGACTAATTAAGAACCCAGAACCGGTCGTTATTGAACAAGAGCCGTTGCCGCCAGCCGAGCAGCCAGTATTTACAGTACTTGGTGATCAGCTGCAAACTGCCCCGACAGCAGCACCGGTCGAAAATCAAGATTTGATAGTTGAACCGGGAAGCGATGGTTTGTCGGAGGAACTATCCCGTGGCAACAGACTTGAAGCTATAAATAGTAATCTTCAGCAAATATACCAACAACAAGAAATTCAGCAACAAGAGATTGAGCAGGAAAGGTCGGTGACTCAGGAAAGGCCGGCAGCTTAAGATGTTTAAGCAACTCTTTCAAGGCTTTACTGCCCAGCGTCGTACTGACCAGTTGGGAAAAATATATCGGGGTATGATACACCGTGAAGCCCGAATGGGCGGTAAATTGTTTGGCCCAGTTCCAACTAACGTTCGTCGGGAATTCTTCTGTTTAGATGAGCACACTTGGGTATGGCATGAAGAGTGGACCGACACCAACGGTCAACGCCAAGTTATAACTACTCGTTACGATGTTCGTCCCAGCGGAATCTTAAAAGCCCAAAACAACCATAGTTACCAGCAGGTATCGCCCGCCGAAGCCCAACACTTGCTACAAGCGGCTACTCAATATCTGCAACACGCCAAAACTGAAATTTATCACGTTGCTTAAGGAGAAGTTAACGTATTGACCGACCCGGTTCTAAAGACAATCTGATGAGGCAAATAATTTATTTGGATTACGCTGCCGCCAGCCCGTTAGACGAGCGGGTACTAAAAGCTATGCTGCCTTTTTTTTCTGATAAATTTTATAACCCTTCAGCTAGCTACCAACCAGCCAGCGCCGTTAGGGCCGAAATTGATAAGGCCCGCAGCATGGTTGCTCACTGGCTAGGTTGCCGCAGCAACGAAATTGTTTTTACGGCTGGTGGTACTGAGGCTAATAATCTAGCAATTAGTGGAGTACTTCAGGCGCACCCTGGTTCAGAAATCGTTACAAGTAGTATTGAACACGAATCGGTTCTAGCACCAGTCAGTCATTACTCTAGTTACCAGGCTCCAGTGTTAAGCGACGGCACAATCGATATAAAAGCGCTTATTGATTTGGTTACAGACAAAACGTCACTAGTTAGTGTGATGTATGCCAATAACGAAATCGGTACCATCCAACCACTAAGGGAAATCAGCGCTGAGCTAAACAAACTTAGGCGGCTACGTCAAAAAGACGGAAACAGCCTGCCGTTGTACCTGCACACTGATGCTGCCCAAGCCGGCAACTACCTTGATTTACACACTTCCAGACTTGGTGTTGACCTAATGACCATAAATGGTGGCAAAATTTATGGTCCCAAACAGTCCGGTGCGTTGTTTGTCAGGGGCGGGGTCGTGTTAGAACCTCAGATCGTTGGTGGCGGCCAGGAAAGGGGTCTGAGAAGTGGTACTGAGAATGTTCCAGCCGTTATTGGTCTAGCAACTGCGCTGGATATTGCTCAAAACCAACGCAAAGACGAGAGCGCTAGGCTGAGCAAGTTACAGGATCTTTTTTTCTCGCTTTTAGGCGAGGCCATTCCTATTGCCGTGATTAATGGGTCTCGACGCTCCCGCTTACCAAATAATATGCACTTTACTCTACCCGGCTATGATAATGAACGTCTCTTAGTGCAGCTTGATGAAGTTGGGATTTGTGCCGCTGCTGGGTCGGCTTGCAGTGCTGCTAACGACGAACCGTCGCACGTGCTGCGAGCTATCAATGTATCTGACCAACTAGCTCGCTCCAGTTTGCGTTTCTCAATGGGCAAATCAACTACTGAAAATGAGTTACGTAAAACAATTTCGACACTTGCTGCTTTAGTTGCGTAACTCTTTCGGCCCGCGCTATACTTAGCGCTTAGATATGTCAGTAAAAAAATACAAAAAAGTAAAAATAGTCTTAGCAGCGATCCTGCTAATTACCCTGATTATTTTTTCACTGCACGGCGCAAATATTAACGCCCAGTCGTCAAGCGTTGTTGAAGCTTTCTCAACAAGCACGCCACTTCAGGACGGCACCATTGTCCAACTCAAAAATCACAGCTCAACGACCGTAGTTCAACTTACGCAGAGTAATATTTCACAAATGTATGGTGTGGTTGTTAGCCCCAACAATTCACCACTGACACTGTCCAACTCAACTGCTGCCACCACCCAAACCTACGTCGCCACGACAGGTACATACAACGTTTTGGTCACCAACCAAAACGGCTCCATCAGCAGCGGTGACTATATAACCATATCGGCGGTTGATGGCATTGGTATGAAGGCCGATAATAGCCAATCTTTGGTCCTAGGAAAAGCACTAGGTAGTTTTAATGGCAGTAATTCGCTTGGCACAGTTAATTTAAAGTCAACCACTGGCGGTAATATACCAGTTAAGATTGGTTCGGTTGAAGTGGCCATTAACGTGATTCACAACCCCTTGGCTACCAGTAGCTCGGCTGATCTACCGTCTTTTTTAGGAAAAGCCGCTAACAGTATAACCAGTAAACAAGTTAGTTCAGCCAAACTTTACCTGAGTCTATTTGTTATTGTTATTGCCACAATTCTATCTGGAGGATTGATGTATGCCGGTGTCCGCAGTAGTATTATTGCGATTGGCCGCAATCCCTTATCTAAGAAATCGGTGCTAAGGGGTCTATTCCAGGTCACCTTAATTGCTTTGAGCATTTTTATCCTTGGTCTTTTTGGGGTATATTTACTACTGATACTATAAGCACGAAAACTATATGGTGGGTAATTCAATAACAATTTGGTGGATCATACCTATACTTGCCTGTCTGCTAATCAGCGCCGGGGCATTTATCTGGCTAGCCGTACGTTTAGGTGGTGGTCATTCTGCCAAAAACGCTAAAAACAAAAAAAATGGGTCTTTTGAAGATGCCGCCGAAAAGGATGTCGAGCATATATTTAATGACGATTTTCGTGAAGAATTACGTAATCGAGGTCGCCTACATTTTGAAAAAATTATCGGTGAGAATGCCATGTTTCTGCAGCAAGATTTGCGCTTAACTACTTCTCAACTTAATGAATACATGAAAGCTGAAATTACTAAAAAACTTCAGGAGGAATTCACCAAGTACGAAGAGTCAATAACCGACGCTAAGCAGCTTGCCATAGACTCAATACAAAAGACCAATATGGCTGTTGAGGAGCAAAGGCAAACGCTTTCCAAACAACTGCAACACGAGACCGATGAACAAAAATCCAGATTGCTTAAGGAGTTCGAAAATAACATGGCAGACATTATTAATCATTATGTTCTGGCAGCAATTGGTGATCAAATAGATCTAAGTGACCAGCTCGAGTATATCCTGAGCGACCTTGAGGAAAATAAAAAGGCCATTATTGAGGATATGCAAAGTGGAGTCTAATAGCCGAGAAATACCAGCCAAGGGCTTGCTGCCAACTCTAGTTGTGTCGCCAGCCGATGTTATCGATCTAAGGCGTGAACTCGGTGGCCTCGATGAATTTATGCGACAAGCGGCCTTGAGGCGTTCTGGCCAGGCTTTGGCACTGCCCAAAGTTGGTCACTTACTCGGCGAGCTAGCCACCGTCAACAACCTAAACTTGCTAAAACAGACCGACCGAAAAGACCTTATTCAATTTCTGAGTGATCTTAAGGGTTCGGCACCTGTCGTACATATGAGCTTCGCCGCCGATCCAAGTAGTGCCTTTATGAGCAAGATCATAAACTGGTTTAGAAATAACGTACACCCCCAAGTTCTGGTCCAAATTGGACTGCAGCCAAGTATCGGGGCTGGTTGTATGCTCAGAACCCGAAACAAATCCTTTGATTTTAGCTTGCGTAAACGGTTTTTAGATAACCGCCAGCTACTACTTGATAAGTTAGCCGAGGACCGTTCCAAGTGAGCGATAATCGACACTTTGACAGGCTTGTATCTGCTGGTAACCCGGTTGGCGAAGTGATAAGTGTAGACCGTTTCTTAGTCCGAGTTCGGGGCTTGCATCCGGTCAATACCCACGCTCTGGTGATGTTCCAAAACGGTACCAAAGGCTACGTCCACTACATATACGAAGACTATATTGTGATCTTGCATCTAGGCAACACTCCACTGAGCGTTGGCATGACGGCCGTGGTCCAGCACAATCAACTAGTATCTAAAGTCGGCAAGGATTATATCGGGCGGGTTGTGTCTGTGACTGGTGATCCTTTGGATGGTAAGGGACCTATTGCGGCAGATGGGGTATGGCCGGTATTTGCTTCAGCCCCAGGCCTTGCAACCAGAGAACTTCTCAGTACCCAACTAGAGACCGGTGTCACTAGTATTGATGCATTATTCCCAATTTTACGAGGCCAAAGAATGGCCCTTCTTGGTGACAGCAAGTCTGGCAAAAGTACCTTAGCAACACAAATAGCTCTCAATCAAAAAAACACCGATATTATAGTAATCTACGCCCTGATCGCTAAACGCCGAAGCGATGTTGACTTACTAATCGCACGTCTCCAGTCTAATGATGCTCTCAAACACGCAATAGTCGTTGTCTCGACGGTTTTCGAATCATTGGTGATGACCTACTTAGCTCCTTACGTAGCTTGTGCGCTAGGTGAGTATTTGTGGCAAAAGCAAGATCGTGATGTATTGGTAATCTATGATGATCTAACCAGTCACGCCCAGGCTTATCGAGAAATAGCTTTGCTGTCCGGTAGCAGCCCGGGCCGCGACTCTTTCCCGGGGGATATGTTCTACGCCCACTCCAGCTTGCTGGAACGTGCCGGCAAACTTGCCTCCAATCATAAGACCCAAACAACTGTCGCGCTTGTTCTGGCTAACAACGGCGATATTACGGCCTACTTGCCAACCAATGTCATGTCAATTACCGACGGGCAGTGGATTTTGGATATGGATGTCTTTCGTAATATACTCCGCCCGGCGATTAGTTTGGGTCTAAGTGTTACTCGTGTAGGCGGCCGTGGTCAGGGTAATCGACAAAAGCAATTAGCCGGTCAAGCTACCAAAGCTTTGGCTGACTATAACCAAGCTCAGGAATATTCGCACTTTGGATCAGAATTGGCTTTATCGGCCCAGCAGGTAGTGTCTAAAGGAGACCGTATTTATGAAGTTCTCAATCAAAAACCAAACGAAACCTTCAGCTTCTTGGCCCAACAACTAATGCTTGACGTCGTTATGAACCCACCAAAAGACAAAGTTCTCGACGTTAAAGTCCTAAAAAGTACTGTTAAAGACTACGCTCGGCTAATAAAAAAAGACGACGATTATGAACGGATAAAAAAGGAGCTGACAGAGCGAAGTACTGTCCAAATGACCACTAAGGAGGAGACCAAGAAATGAAACGGCCACAGGACATAGCTCGAGACAAAATTTCAGTTTCTACAATAGTTCAATTGACCGGCGCCTTCGAAGGCATTGCCAGTATGCGAATTTCACAAACCAAAAACCAAGTACTCGACGCCCAGAAGTTTTTTAATGAGCTATGGCATATATACACACAACTGCGAGTCGACTCACTATTCAGGTTCGGTCGTGACAAAGAAACTAGCTTGATTGATAAGGAGCTATTTATCTGTATAACCGCCGAGGGTGGTTTTAGTGGGGATATCGACCAAAAACTTATTACCTGGATGCTTACTCAGTACGATCCTGCTAAACAAGATATTATTGTTATCGGGCATCACGGTGCAGTCCAACTTGCTCAATCTAGTATTGCCTTCAAAAAATACTATAAGTTACCCGAAAAAGACCAAAGTATAAATGTCGAGCCATTGGTTAAGCATGTTCGGCAGTACCGTAAGACTAGTGTTTTCTACCAAACCTATCAATCTTTAATGCTGCAAGACGTAAAACGTATCGACCTCAAAGTTGCTGTTGAAGAGCAGGCCAAGACAGCCACTGCAAAGGACGAGATAATTAGTGAATCTAGTTATATTTTCGAGCCATCAACTTTTGAGGTAGCATCTCACCTTGAACGATCGATGTTACAAGTTGCCTTATCGCAGCTTATCCTCGACTCTAAACTAGCTCAATATGCCAGCCGCTTCCGGGCTATGAGTATCGCCAATGATGTTGTTAATCATACTCTGGATGACTTAAAATTGTCCTTCTATCGTTCCAAGCGTGCTGTTGCTGATGAGCGATTGAAAGAAATAGTTGTCGCCGTTAACAAGGCTGGGGACAGGGGTTCGCTATGAATAGTGGGATCATTCATTCCATCCGAGACCTTGTGGTAAGCGTAGAATTTGCCGACCAAGCGCCTGATATCAATGAACTTCTACTAGTTGACAATGAGCAAAACAGCCCCCTGTTAGTAGATAGTTTAAGGTCAGGCAACATAGCTCTTTGTTTAAACCTTCGAGCCGATCGCAGTCTAAATAGACTACTTAAAGTCAATCGCACCGGCCGGGGCTTAGAAATACCGGTTGGTGAATCGATGATTGGCAGAATGTTTAACGCTCTGGGCGAACCGATTGATGGCCTAGCACCAATTGATCCTAAGCTTCCTCGTCGAGGTGTCTTTAAGCCGCCAATTCGCAGCAACGCAGTTATTACTAAAGAACCTGAGATATTGGAAACTGGAATAAAGGTTATCGACTTTTTCACTCCTTTCGTTAAAGGCCGTAAGATCGGTATTATTGGTGGGGCCGGCGTTGGCAAAACGGTTCTGATGATGGAACTCATCCATAACGTTGCCGAAACTGGTGTCGGTTTGAGCTTTTTTACTGGTATTGGCGAGCGAATTCGTGAGGGTCACGAGCTCTATGACACTCTGAAGGCTCGTGATTTACTCAAGAGTACTTGCATGTTCTTTGGCCAGATGAATGAAAATCCTGTACAGCGTGGCCTAGTTGGCTTATCGGCCGCTACCCTAGCCGAGTATTTTCGTGATGATAAAGCCAAAGACATTTTGTTTTTTGCCGACAATATGTATCGCTACGTCCAAGCCCACAACGAAGTGTCGACAATCATCGATCAAATGCCGAGCGAGGGCGGCTACGAGCCGACCATCTTCAGTGATGTCAAGGTTCTCCAGGATCGTCTAAGCTCCAGTGAGAAGGGCTCAATAACGGCTATCGAAACTATCTATGTCCCGGCCGATGACCTAAGTGATCCGGCTGTTCAAATGATTCAACACGAACTCGACAGTGTCATTGTTCTTAGTCGATCAGTTGCCGAACAAGGCATTCGCCCCGCAGTAGATCTCATACATACAAGCTCGTCACTGCTATCGCCGGACATAGTCGGCGAAAGACATTATTTACTAAGTGTTCAGGTACAGTCCCTACTTCAAAAATATGAATCGCTCAAGGGTATAATTGCCATTATTGGCGAAAACGAATTGAGTCCAGCCGATCGCGCAGCCTACGCTAAGTCTAAAAAACTAATCGAGTACTTCTCTCAACCTATGTCAGTCATGGAGGACATGAATAACAAGAAGGGCGAGCGATTTAATCGCGAAGAAATGTTAAGGGGCATTGAGGAGATTATCGTATGAGTGTAGAAGACGAAATCTTGCAAAAAATGATAACCACCGCCAAATCAACAAAAAAAAGAGAAATTCATGTCAAGGTATATGCTCCCTATAAAACCTATTTTGATGAATCTGCCTACAGTGTTTCAGCCATAAACGACACCGGTCCTTTCGACATACTAAGCGGCCATCACAACTTCATAACACTACTTAATGCCTGTGATCTAGTTATTAGAACTTCAAACAACGAGAAACGAATTCGTATATCACGCGGCTTAATGCATGTTAAAGCTGACCAAGTGATCGTTTTTCTAGATATCTAGTCAACTGCGATGTAATCGAAAATGGCTTGTCCCGATGTTTGACTGGTAGCGCCACAAATGCTGAAGCCAGTGCTTGATAGGTTGCCTACGTAGTAGCTTATAGCGGCGGCGGCACTACTACTTGGGCTAATTACCAGGTGTGGTGTATTGCCAAAAGCCTGGGAGAAAGTTACCGAAGCGTAACATGTGCCGCTCGAGCCAGCCGCCCCCAGGTTAATTGTTACAGTGCCAGCCGTGTCAGTGCCGCTGATTGAGCTTACGGCACTGCCGGCACTAGAAATTTTTGGGATTGAGCCGTTGGTTGTAATGTGGTGATCGATGGCCAGGTTGCCATTGAGCGTCAGGCTGTTTACGCTTAACTGCGGTGCCGACAAAGTACCGCTAAAATTTGCAGCACCGGCGACAGTTATGCCGTTTGGAACGATTAGTTGGCCTTGGATGGTTGTATTTCCCGACACCGTTAAACTGGTTGCCTGGAGTTGATTAAAGGTACCCGTGCCATTGACTATTACCGAAGGAATACTCAAAGCTTTGCCAACTTGTAAATTACCGGCAACGTCCAGATTATTTTTGACAGTCACCAAGCTGTTAAAAGTTGTAGCAGACTGTATGGTTAATAGTTGGTTGGACGTACCAATGGTTGTGTTGCCACCGCTGACCCCAGACAAGACGTTTGGCGATAGACTTTGGGAATTTATACTAGGCGGCGCGGAGCCTTTTTTCTGTCGGTAAATAGACACAAAAATAGTCAGCGAGGCGATAAGTAGAACAAAAACAAACAGCAAAAGATACAAATTAGTTCGCTTGGCGAAGCTGGTTAACTTGCTGATCGGTGATGATCGAGGAGAATTTAGTGGTTTTGGGGGTTGTTTGTCTGGACTGACAGTATCTAGCGGCTTGGGTGTTGTGGTATCGCTGGTAACAACCGTACTAGAGCCTTCCAGTGAATCTAGGTCATTTGTGTTATCTGGGGTTTCCGGGGAAGTCTCCGTCTTGTCTTTGTTTGAGCTGTCCATATTATCAATATTGTCGTTCCTTTGGGGGAAAGGTTGGTGCTAACTTTTATGATACTAGATAGCTTAAAAAAGCGTAAACAGATTGCAATTTGGTTCGATGTCAACCACAATATGGGCCTATGAGTAGACGCCGTTCCGTATTGTGCGTAGCCCTATTAACGCTTCTCTCAGCAGGATTAATTGGTTCCCAAGCAGTTGCTCTGACCAGCTCCCCCCACTACGAGGTCAATGAGGTTTTTTTTGGAAGTGGCGGCCAACTAAATGCTTGCTCACCGTCGTACTGTTCTAAACAATCGCTTGGAGAGCTTACCATTGGCGGTAGTTCGAGCCCAAATTATCAATTGCATGCCGGGTTCAATACTTCCGATACTCCCCTATTAATTATGAGCGTAACTGGCGGCACATTTGATCTTGGTACCCTCTCAACAGTTACGACAGCATCGGTTAGCACAACATTCAATGTTGAGGATTATCTGAGTGATGGTTACGTGGTTAAGGTTGTCGGAACAGCACCAGATCTTAACTCTGTAGGCCATACGCTTAATACTAATACCTCACCGACCACACCAACGGCTGGGGTGGAACAGTTTGGCATTAACTTGGCGGCCAATACCTCACCGGCTGTTGGTGCAGCCCCCCAACAAATCCCTAGCTCTTTCTTCAGTTTTGGTAAAGTTGCTCACAACTATAACGAGGGTGGCGGCCGATCCTCAATTTCCTATGACACGGTTAACGGGTTCTTATTCGACTCCGGCGACACCATTGCTTATAGTAATTCCAGCAGCGGCGAAACAACCTATACACTCTCAGCTATTGCCGACCAATCAGGCACTACACCAGCCGGTGAATACGGGACAAGCCTGAGCCTAATAGCCATACCAACCTTCTAGGCTGTGGAAAACTTTATAATAAAGTACTAGGGACTGGTTGTGCCTAGTGTTATAGTTATGCTTGAGTCGTTACGGCTATACATAAAGGCCAAAATGCCAAAATCAAAATTATTGTACAGATTAAAAAACCTTAGTAGACGTGCCACATATCTGGTAGTTGCCTTCAGTGCAACATCGATTATGATTGGCACTGATATTGGCCTCGGAGCCTCAGCTTCAGCCGCTCAGTTGCAGAGTCGTAGCTTATCAGTTAGTAGCTCAGCGTTAGGTAACGTTACGACCGATGTCAATGGCAATACTGTAGCCGCTGGCGCTGGTGGTAACGGACAGAAAACTGGCGAAACGTTTACCTTTAATATCGCCACAACCAGCAACCTACAGACCCTATTAATAGAGTATTGTACAAATCCAATTGCCAACACCACCTGTACAAGTCCGACAGGCTTTACGGCCGCCAATGTAACCTCAGTCGTTTCCCAAACTGGCTGGAGCGGTGGAACCTGGGCCATTGATTCGTCTACCGTACTGACCGGTTCACCGTACAACTGTAGTGGCTCTTCGCCCGGAAGAACAAACTGTATTGCTATTAGTCGAAGCGACCCAAGTACCACAGAAACGTCAGGCAACACTGTAACTCTGGGCTTTGGCGGCGGAGCATCAAATTACATAACTAACCCGACAACAACTGGAACATGGTTTGCGCGTATTACGACATACTCTGACACTGGCTATGCCACGCAAGTTGACTACGGCTCTGTTGCCAGCTCGACAACGACGCAAATAAACATTACTGCCAAAGTTCAAGAAACTCTAAACTTCTCAGTCGGCAGCACAATTACCGCTCCAGGGGGCGGTTGTACGGCCTTTAGCGACAGCGGAGCGCTAACCTTAGGCGACTCTAATGGGGCCCTAAATGCTGCTAATACCTTTTATAATCATTCGTATTTTAGAATAGCGACTAACGACCTACATGGAGCCGTAATCCAATACTCTGGTAATACGTTAACTTCTGGAGGAAATAGTATTGCCTCGATTGGTGGTAGTGCAACAGCACCTAGTGCTGGTACTCCACAGTTTGGCCTGGCTGTTGATACCCACGATACCGAAAGCGGAAGCGGCTACAGTTTTACGAGTTTGAGCGCAACATCTCCATACACCGGCGGTAATGACGGTAGTGCAACTTCGCAATCCGGTAGTAGCGGTTCATTGGGCGGGACCTACGCCTACAATACAGGTAGCACGACTTCGCCTGTTCAGATCGCCTCCTCGACTACTCCAATTACCTGTGACACCGGCTCAGTTATGTATATTGCTAACATTTCCAACACCACCCCCTCTGGTCTTTACGGAACGACAATTACCTATATAGCAGTTCCGACCTACTAGTAACGCTTGTGTTTTAGTATAGTTAAGTCTTGAGTATGACGAAGAAGTTTACGCTGTTTTTTACCTACCTGCTGTCAATTTTTATCGTTGTCAGTCTAGTGGAAGCTGGTTTTATCGGCCGGTCGGCTGCCTTGCAGCTTCAGAGTCGTAGCTTAGCCATTCTCAGTTCAATTCCATCAGCAACGACAACTGATACTTTTAGCTTTACATTTCCAGATAATAGCGTCGTTGGCTCGATTGAGTTTCGTTATTGCGAGAGTTCTTTACCAGAAATCCCTTGCGTTGCACCGCCGGGCTTAAACGCTTCCGGGGCTGTTCTCCAGCAACCGGAAATTGGTGAAACTGGTTTCACCATCGCGTCGACTTCAGCTAACCAAATACTTATCACAAGGATACCGACAGCGACAAGTAGCGAAATGGCGCAATATACATTTTCTAATATCGTGAATCCGAATTTCACTGGATCCTTTTTCGGAATTATTACAACCTATCCAACGGTTGATGGTAGCGGTGCGTATACCGACTACGGCGGTGTAGTTAGCTCTACGGCAACAACCGTTGGGATAAACAGTTACGTGCCGCCGATTTTAGACTTCTGTGTTGGCCAAACCGTGGCAAGTAATTGCAGTTCAACGAGTGGTGACTTTATTGATTTTGGTAATTTTAGTCCATCTTCAACTACCTCCGCCAGTTCACAAATGGCTGTTGCCACCAATGCTCAATCGGGAGTATCGATAACCACAGCTGGCGCGACACTAACTTCCGGAAACAACGTTATCGTTGCGCCCTCATCGCCAACAGCCAGCCAGGTGGGAGTTGACCAATTCGGAATTAACCTGAGAGGCAATTCGTCTCCATCGGTTGGCGCGGACCCAAGTGGCCCCGGCGTAATCACTCCAACGGCGCAGTATGATATTCCCAATGAGTATGATTACAGCGATGGCAGCCAGGCTGCTTACGCGACCACCGCAACCGATTTTCGGACTCTTACAGTAAGTTACATTGTCAACGTTTCGTCGTCTCAGTCCCCCGGTGTATATAATACTAACGTCACGTTTATCTGCACCGGGTCATTCTAAACTGCCGTGATACAATATAGAACGATGAGCGCGGTAGAACGTTTCAGGGGGAAAAGCTTCTCTTTTTTAAAACTTGGTGCACTGTTTGTTGCCACTGCTGTATATATTTTTGTTGGCAGCGTACCAGTTAGTGCGGCTTCTAATAGCTTGGGTGTTACGCCCAGGAAAGACTACACCATTAATCCAGGTGGTAGCATATCGGACACTTTATATATCGATAACCTCAGCAAGAATTCGGCACTAACGGTATCAATGAGGGTTGTCGATTTTACGGCTCAAGGACAAACGGGCAGTCCGTCACTACTAATCGCACCTAATGCTCCACAGGAACCCTACTCCTTGAAGCCGTATCTCAGCCTCCCTTCAACTGTCACCATTCAACCACTAGCTTCTGACTATGTGCCGGTAAGTATTAAAATACCAAAAAATCTTGGTGCCGGTAGCCACTATAGTGCCGTCTTATATTCGGCTAATATTAGTGGCACAGCTCAACAAGTTACTATTGCCGCCTCGGCAGCTACCTTAATATTTGTTACGGTACCAGGTAAGGCTAGTGAACTTTTAAATTTAGTTAAATATGGAGCTTATGTGCCAGCCACAAACAACTCAGCCGGTAGCTTTAAAAGTCTATACATCTCAAGTCAGCCACAAGAATTAGCCTATGTACTTAACAATCAGGGTAATGTTGCCGAGGATCCAAGCGGCAGTATTGTGATAAAAAATGAGTACGGCAAGGTAGTGACGAACATCAGTCAGGCCAATCCCAATCAAAATCTCGCACTAATTGGTCAAACACGACTTTTTGAGACCTGTATCAAAACTGGCCAAAAACAAGTTACTGGCGGAGACGGCCAGGTCACTATTGTTCAGCAGTGTGTTAGCCCGAATTTATCACCAGGTCGCTACACTGCGTTTCTAGAAACTTTGTATGGCATTAACGGCAATACTTCTCAAGAAATTACCGCAACGACGACGTTTTGGTACCTGCCAGTCTGGTTTATGGCGGTTATAGCGGCAATAATTGTCGTCATCGTTGCGATTATTTGGATAGTAATACACATATTAAGAAAAAGGCAAAAACACAAAAAACATAGCCATCACCAATCCGAGCTAGGTAACAAGTGAGATTTGCAGAAGATTTTCTGCTAGACTAGAGCTTATAAAGTCTAAACAAAGATTAATATTTAAGAAAAACTAACCATGCACCGCAGACGCATCCTACTGTTGCTAAGCAATACCATCCTGATTTTTTTTCTGATTATCTCGGTTCCTTCGCTGGCGAGTGCAGTCGAAAATCCACAGTCTGGTTCCATTGGCCTCCAAGGTACTATTCCCAGCCCACCTCCATCTCAACCGGCAGTTATCACGTCTCCGACTAGCGGTCAGACCGTCACAAATCCAATTATCACAGTGAGTGGTACGTGCCCAGATGGCACGATCGTAAAAGTATTTTCAAATGGTGTTTTTGTTGGCGCTACAGAGTGTAGCAACGGGCACTTTTCACTACAAATTGAGCTATTTAGCGGAACCAACAATATTACTGCCATTGATTACGATGCCCTCAATCAAGCTGGACCAAATAGTCCAACAGTAACCATAACTTACACCCCTTTGCAGTTTAGCGGCCTTGGTCCGCTACTATTTATCACCAGCGATTACGCTGAGCGCGGTGCAAATCCTGGACAAATCCTGAGCTGGCCGATAACCCTTAACGGCGGTACCGCTCCGTATGCATTGAGCATCGATTGGGGAGATGGACAACCTCCCGAACTACTGAGTGAATCATTTGCCGGTCTTGTAAATCTGTCTCATACCTATAACAACGCCGGAACCTATACTATTACTATTCGGGCAACAGACAAGAATGGCGAAACAGCGTATATGCAATTAATCGGTGTCGCCAACGGACCAATTGCCCAGTCCTCAGGCACCACCAGTCCATCGAGCACTACACCTAAAACCGACATTATTTGGTGGCCTTCAGTAATCTCTATACCGCTTATAATTATCACATTTTGGTTGGGTCGCCGTTATGAACTTGGGGCCCTACGTAAGCGGATCGAGCGACAGGAACACCAGTAAACTCAGGTAGTCAAAGCTTGGCAAAATTGCTAAAGTATTAAAGATATGTCAAAAAAAGTTTACGTCGGAATGTCCGGCGGTGTCGATAGTTCTGTGACAGCGGCCCTCCTCAAGCAGGAAGGTTATGATGTCACTGGTATTTATATGAAAAACTGGAGCCGCAACTTACCTGGACATCAATGTCCCTGGAAAGAAGACTATCAAGACGCTAAGCGGGTTGCTACCCAGCTTGGCATAGACTTTAGAATGTACGACTTTGAGACACAGTATCGCAGCCGTGTGGTCGATTACATGGTTGCTGAGTACCGGGCTGGCCGAACCCCGAACCCCGACATTATGTGTAACCAAGAGATAAAGTTTAAGTTATTTCTACAAACAGCAATAGAAGAAGGCGCTGATTTTATTGCCACCGGTCACTATAGCCGAATCGCCAATGGTAAATTACTCTCAGCACTGGATAAAAATAAGGACCAGAGTTATTTTCTTTACAGAATACAAGAAGAAGCATTGCGCCGCAGCCTGATGCCAATTGGAGAATTTACCAAACCACAGGTTAGGGCTCTGGCAAAAAAACTTGGTTTGGCAACTGCCACTAAAAAAGACTCACAGGGTATTTGTTTTATCGGTAAAGTCGGCATTAAAGACTTTCTGATAAACGAATTGGGTGCACAGACGCCTGGTCCAATTATTAACCATCAAGGTAAATGTGTTGGAGAGCATGGCGGAGTCCTGTTTTATACGATTGGTCAAAGGCGTGGGCTAAATGTCGGCGGCGGCCTACCTTACTATGTTATAGGTAAAGATGTAACTAAAAATGAAGTTTATGTAACGACCGATCTGAGTGATGAGCAGCTCTGGAATAGCAGCCTCAATCTAGCCAATATGCATTGGCTGAATGGGCAGCCAGAAAAGACTGCTAAGTTGTCGGTTAGAACACGGTATCGGGCGCCCTTAATACGGGTCAACGATCTTAAACAGTTAAAAAACGGTGGCTGGGAAGCTGAGCTTGATGATGAAGTTCGCGCCATAACGCCCGGTCAGTCGGCAGTATTCTACGTTGGTGACCAGGTGGTCGGCGGCGGTGTTGTTATCTGATACAATACGGTATAAGAAATGACAGCTCAGGAAATTCGTAAAGCCTATTTAGATTTTTTTGTCGAACGTGGACATAAACTTATTGTTAGGGCTGCTCTTGTACCGCAAAATGACCCGACTACTCTTTTTACGGGCAGTGGCATGCAGCCGCTACTGCCAAACCTACTGGGCGAGCCTCATCCTGATGGCACAAAGCTAGTGGATTCTCAGTTGGTTTTTCGAGCACAGGATATTGAGGAGGTCGGCGACAACCGCCACGACACCTTGTTTGAAATGCTTGGTAACTGGAGTCTAGGCGATTATTTTAAAAATGAGCAACTGCCATGGATTTTTGAATTTTTTACGGACGTTGTTGGACTAGACCCAACCAAGCTGTATATCACAGCCTTTTTGGGAAGTGAAAAATTTGGCATACCAAAGGATGAACAAAGTGGTGAGATCTGGAAGAAGTTATTCAAAAGCAAAAAAATAGAAGCAGGCGAGGTTGAATCAGGATCAGTGGCAACAGCTGCCCAAATTGGTATGCCCAAAGACGCGCGGATATTTTACTATGATGAAACTAAAAACTGGTGGTGGCGAGGCAACAAAATTGAGGATATGCCAGTTGGTGAACCGGGCGGCCCATCGACTGAAATTTTCTACCTTTTTGACTTTGTGCAGCATAATCCTGAGTATGGAGAAAAATGTCATCCCAACTGTGACTGTGGTCGGTTTGTGGAAATTGGCAACAATGTACTTATGGAGTACGAACGTTCTGAGAAAGGTTTCACGGCATTACCAAACAAAAATATTGATTTTGGGGGTGGTCTGGAACGAATTGCTATGGCCGCGATTAGTAGTCCAGACGTTTTTAAAATAAGCATTTTGTGGCCAATAATTGAAAAGCTTGAAGTGTTATCTGGTAAGAAATACGAAAGTCATACCGAAAGCATGAGAGTCGTTGCTGATCATCTTAGAGCCGCAACTTTCCTAGCAGTTGATGGCGTAATCCCCAGTAATAAAGAGCAGGGCTATGTTATGCGTCGCTTAATGCGGCGGGCTATACGATTCGCCTTCGATCTTGGCATTGAACAGGCACTGTGTGAACATCTTGTTCCGGTCGTTGCCGATATCTACCGCGCAGACTATCCCGAAGTGGCCCAGGGCCACAAACGAATTATTGAAGTTATGGTTCACGAGGAAAAAACTTTCCGACAAACTCTCAGACAAGGCTTGAGACAATTCGAAAAAAGAGTTGCTAGCTTGCCGCTCTTATCCAACACTAGCCCCAAGGCCGTTTTAGATGGCGAAGACTTATTCAGACTTTACGATACCTATGGCTTTCCAACGGAGCTGAGCAAGGAAGAAGCATATAAAAGGGATATAACTTTAGCAGACAATATTGATGAGGTATTCGAGGAAAAAATGAACGAGCAGCGTAATCGCTCACGAACAGCTACCAAGGGTGAATTTAAAGGGGGCCTAGCTGACCATTCCGAGATTACCACTAAGTATCACACAGCAACACATCTTATGTACCGCGCTCTTCGTATTGTGCTGGGCGAACATGTAATACAGCGCGGCAGTAACATAACCGCCGAGCGCTTGAGGTTTGACTTTTCGCATCACCAAAAAATGACGCCCGATGAGATTAAAAAAGTCGAAGATATTGTCAATAAACAAATACAAAAAAACTGGCCAATGTCTTGGCGTGAAGAAAATACCAAAAAGGCATTGGCCAATGGTGTTATGGGGGCTTTTGGTGATCGTTACGGCGAAACAGTTAAAGTCTACACAGTTGGTGATCCTGATGGCGAAAACTTCTCTAGGGAAATATGTGGAGGTCCACACGTTGAGCACACCGGGCAATTGGCCGAAGGCGACAAAAGCTTTAAAATTCTTAAGGAAGAATCTAGTTCTTCTGGGGTCCGCAGAATAAAAGCTGTTCTTCAGGAAGCACCCCATAACAGCGTGGTATAATTGATCCGATTATGCTTGATAAAATAAAGAGCCTTGGCCACGACGTTATCTCGAAAGCTGCTAACCGCACTAAACAAGAGGGTCAGTACATCGTAGCCCTGGATATTGGTACAGAATTTGTCAAAGCCCTAATTGGTAAAGTCGGGCCACAAGAAACTGAAATTGTTGGTGTTGGACGTGCCCACCAGTCATTAAATGACATGCAGGCTGGAGCAATATCAGATATTGCAAGTGTTGTTGAAAACTGCGACAAAGCGCTCAGCGAAGCCGAACAGCAGTCTGGCATTAGTGCTCGCTCCACAGTCATAGGAATTGCCGGAGAACTTGTTAAAGGGACGACAATCACGGTACGCTGCGCCAGAAAAGTTCCAGATCGACCGCTTGATATACCCGAGATCGAGCGCATTATTCGCATAGTTCAACAGCGCGCACAAGAAAAGGCTAAACAACAGTTGGCCTGGGAACTTGGCGGCAAAGAAGTTGAAGTCAGACTAGTAAACAGCGCCTTGGTAAGTATCGAAATAGATGGCTACAACGTTACCAACCCTATTGGCTTTCAGGGTAAAGACGTTGTCATTCAGCTATTTGCGGCTTTTGCCCCGATGATTCATATCGGTGCCCTGGAGCGAACCTCTCAACAACTCGACCTTGACCTATTGGCGGTAGCCGCCGAGCCGTTCGCAGTGGCCAGATCGGTTATTGGCGACGACCCTAATGCCAGTATGAGTGCTATTTTAATGGATGTAGGTGGAGGGACAACTGATATCGCTGTTATCAACGATGGTGGGATGCAGGGCACTAAGATGTTTGGTATTGGTGGCCGAGCCTATACTCGGGCTATTGAACGTGAGCTAAATGTTAATTTTGAAGAAGCTGAAAAACTCAAACTTGGTTTAGCCAACAGCGAAACACCAAGAACCAAGGTCCCGGCAATTGAAGCTGCTTTGGATAAAACACTTGATGTTTGGATGAATGGTGTAGAATTAGCTCTCGGTGAATTTACCAAGCTAGATCACCTACCACACCGGGTGCTTTTGTGCGGCGGTGGCTCGTCACTCGATATTCTTATGGACAAACTGGAAAAATCTAAATGGTATCGACAACTTCCATTTACTAAACAGCCTAGCATTCAACACATTAAACCTAGTCAGGTAGTTGGTATTGTTGACAAAACTGGTCTTGTAAATGATCATACTTTCATAACCGCTATGGGGTTGTTAAGAGTCGGCCTTGATACTATTCAACAAGCCGACAATACTGCCACTAATTCCATTCGTGAGAGGTTAGATAGGGTGCTTAGAACATGACTGAACAAAGCAAAGATACCATCTATATAGATGTTGATGATGAAATAACCGGCATCATTGATAAAGTGCGTGGTAGCAGCCACAAGCTGGTCGCACTAGTCCTACCAAAGCGTGCCGCCGTCCTTCAAAGTGTCGTTAACATGAAGCTATTAAAACGTGCTGCTGATGATGACAAAAAGAACGTTGTTCTGATAACTTCTGAAGCTGGGCTACTACCGTTGGCCGGCGCTGTTGGCCTGTATGTTGCCAAGACATTGCAGACTAAACCGGCCTTACCGACTGCCCCAGAACAGTTCACTGACACTGATTCTATTGACGAACCAGTCGACGTTGAAAGCGAGCCAACTGATTTTGATCCTAAGGAAGTTTCTGAAAAACCTGTCGGGGAACTAGCCGGACTACCAAAGGAATCAGAACAGCCCAAGTCTTCATCGCCACTTGTACCAGACGAAACAATTGATTTAAATGAAGATGAACTAGCGGCGGCGGGAACGATCGCCGAAGCCAAGGCTGAAAACAAAAAGTCAAAAAAAGGTAAAGACAAAAAACTAAAAGTCCCAGACTTTATCCGATTCCGACGTTGGCTAATTTTAGGAGTCGTTGCATTAATCCTACTAATAGTAGGTTTTGTGCTTCTTGCTAAAATATTGCCCAAAGCATCTATAAGTATACAAACCAATAATAGTAATATTAATTCGACCCTAACCCTAAATCTTTCATCATCAACCAAACAGCTTGACCCTAGTAGTTTGACCGTTCCGGCGGTACTTCAGCAGGTTACTAAAACCAATAGTCAGCAAGTACCAACTACTGGCCAACAGAATAACGGTACACAAGCTACTGGTACAGTTGCAATGACTGCGTGTGAAAGCACACCATCATTTCCACCCGATATACCGGCTGGAACGGGTATATCCGTTAATGGACTAACATTTGTGACTCAACAAGATACATCGTTTAGTCATAATGGGACTAGCAACGGTTCATGCTTCTCTTACCCGGCCAAAAATGCCACATCGGTAACGGCGCAAAGTGCCGGAAGTCAATATAATGTAGGACCGTCTACTTTTACGGTTGCCGGACGAAATGATGTGACCGCAACTTCATCCACGACTTTTAGCGGCGGGACAAATAATATCATAAACGTAGTGGCTCAAGCCGATATTGATAAGGCTACGGGAGAGCTTGCCGCCCAGGATACGTCGTCAATTAAGGCAGGACTACAAACCGCGCTACAGCAAGAGGGACTAGAACCAATCACCTCAAGCTTCAGCACAGGTACTCCTAGCGTTACGTCCGCACCGAGCGTTGGGACTCAGGCTAATACCGTTACTTCCACTCAGACTGTCACCTATACAATGTTTGGTGTTAAGCAAAGCGACTTAACCACACTAATTGAAGATAATGTTAACAAACAAATTAATACTTCACAGCAAAAAATTCTTAGCAACGGGGTTAGTAGCGCGACCTTTAGCGTACTTAATCAATCTAATGGTCAGGCACAGGTCTCGATGCAGGCAACCTCAACCGTTGGTTCAGAGCTAAATATTGCCGCCATTAAAAAGCAAATTGTTGGCAAGAAAAGCGGCGATGTTCAAAGCATTATAGAACAATACCCGGGCGTTCAAAGTGTTCAAGTAAAGTTTTCACCATTTTGGGTTTCGTCAGTACCGTCGAATACCTCCAAGACAAAAATCACGACCCTGGATAAATCGGGTTCATAGATGGCCGACCAACACCATATAGTTTTAGGCCTGGACGTCGGTTCAAAACGTATCGGTGTTGCTTTATCAGATTCTCTGACTCGTTTACCAAAACCCCTACAAACACTGCAGGTGAGTGATCAAATAATCGAAAACATCATCGATCTTATCAAGCAACAGAATGCCTCAGTGCTGGTCATTGGTTTACCCAGAAACTTAGAAGGTAATTCGACAGACCAAACCAGATCAGTCGAGCTCTTTGCTCGCAGACTTCGCGCAAAGATTGATATTCCAGTATACTTTACTGATGAGGCCGTTACTTCTGTGCAGGCCGAAGCGCAGCTCAGAGCACGAGGTCGACCTTACGCCAAAGGTGACATTGACGCCCTAGCAGCGGTTTTCATCTTGGAAGATTTTCTCAATGCACATCAAAAGATTTCATAAGAATTATGTTATGAAGAAAGGCAAAAACCGCCGACTACACTCAACATTTAGTCTGAGTCTACTTTTTCTGTTTATAGTTGCAATTGTCCTCGCCATAATCTGGGTAAGGCACGATTATACGGTCAACCTACAGCCGGTTAGCGGTAGTCAAAGTGTTCAACTAGTCACAATTGAACCAGGAGCATCACTTTCACAAATTGCCAAACTTCTGAAAGACGATAATCTTATAAAAAGCACCTTGGCTTTTGAAGAATACGTTAATAATAAAAATGTGCGAGGCGATCTCGAAGCTGGAACCTATGCGCTTACCCCAAGTTTGGATGTGCAGCAGATGGTAGCTATTTTGACCAATGGTAAAGTTGCTTCCAATTTAGTCACAATTTTGCCGGATCAACGAATTGATCAAATCCGAGCGAACTTAATTAACAGTGGTTTCAGTCCTGCTTCGGTTGATCAAGCGCTGCAAGCCTCGCAATACCGAAACTTGCCGGTTATGAGTTTTGTCCCACCTGGTGATAGTCTGGAGGGCTTATTGTATCCGAACTCTTTCCAAAAGGACATAAATACACAGCCGTCAGTTATAATCAACGAATCGTTAACAGAGATGGGCCAGCAACTTACACCGAGCTTACAGGCTGCGTTTGCCAAGGAAGGATTAACCACCTACCAAGGCATTACCTTGGCTTCAATTATCGAAAAAGAAGTTTCTGATCCTACTGACCAAGCACAAGTCGCCCAAGTTTTTCTGAGCAGACTGGCCATGAGCACACCGCTACAGAGTAATGTCACGGCCTACTACGGCTGTATAATTAACAACCAACCTCTGTCAATTAATTACGACAGTCCATACAATACTTATCTGCACACTGGACTGCCACCGACGCCAATAAGTAATGTTGATGCTCAGGCTCTAAACTCGGCTGCCCATCCAGCAAGCACTAGTTATCTCTACTTTGATACAGGTAAAGATGGTACTACTTACTTTGCTCAAACTCTGGCTCAACAAAATGCAAATATTGCTCAGTATGGTCAAGCCTCTCAGTAACTAGCCAATTCGACTCTGGCCGTCGATGCATTGAACTGAGCGACTTATTTGTTAAAATAAGCAGGTGGTGATGTTGCCAATGAAAAAGACAATAAAAGCTACATTCGGACTGTATTTATCGTAAATAATCAAGCTCGGTCGAACTTGCTTGAAAGTGTTAGTAAAAAACAATCCGGATTTGTGTTTAGAACACTGGAGTCTATATAAGTATTCCGACCGAGGTACCCCCGGTACTTAAGAAAAATCAGTTGGTCAAACTGCAGGAGAAGCTAGAAGCTCGCATAAAGCAGCGGACAGCTCGACGGCAGCTTGTTCGCTATGGTCTGCTGAGCTTAAACCTAATAATTCTAGCATCAGTAGTTTTTATTATTGCCGGGTCATCGAACGCGTCAAATAACAGCGGTCCAGCTCAAGCCAGCGTGGCGAGTGAACTGGCTTCCGGCAGTAATCCGCTCGACCAGTTGTCTTCAGCCGATATTGCGTTGACGGTTGCGCGTGCTACTAACTTACCAGAAGAAACAGCCGTAGCAGATCAGAGCGAGTCAGTTACCGCTCAAATAGCGCTGGTGCCAACCGATAACTATATTGCCCCCAAACCACAAGTTGTTAGTACCGTATTCAAATCCAATCAAGATATACAAACTTATGTTACTCAACCGGGAGACACGGTTGCCACGGTTGCTGCCAAATTTAACATTACGTCCTCAAGTTTACAGTGGTCGAACCATAATATAACGACCTTAACTCCAGGCCTGAAACTTCTTATTCCACCGATCAACGGCATTGTCTACACTGTGCAGTTGGGAGATACTCCGAATAGTCTGGCCCAGAAATATAACTCCAATGTTAGTCAATTAATTGCTTATAATGATGCTGAAATCAACGGAATTACACCAGGTGAACGAATTATTATTCCTAACGGCCAGCAACCATCGGCGCCGACTTACAACTACTTTTCTGCGATTTATGGCGGCAATGGTTACGACTTTGGTTATTGTACCTGGTATGTTGCCACTCAAATTGCCGTACCTAATAACTGGGGAAACGCTGCTACCTGGGCATACTATGCTGCTCTGAGTGGCTGGAACGTCAGCGAAACACCGACCGTTGGCGCCATTGCCCAAACTCCCTTCGCCGCTGGTGGAGAAGGTCACGTGGCGATAGTGACTGCAGTGTCGCCTGATGGCTCGCAAATTCAGTTCAAAGACATGAACGGTGTCGCCGGTTGGGATCGTGTAGGCTATAGTGGCTGGGTCTCAGCCTCAACGTTCGTGCACTATATTACTCATTAACCTGATTGAGGCTGTTACGATATACTTGGGTACATAGATGAGTTTTGTAGATAAAGCAGAAGTGATGCTCGTGGCCGGCAATGGTGGCAATGGGATAGTCAGTTTTCGCCACGAAAAATTTATCGATAGAGGAGGGCCGAACGGCGGCGATGGCGGCGATGGCGGCGATATAGTTTTGTTTGCCAGTCGTAACCAAAATACCCTTGCTAATTTTCGATACCAGAAAGAACTGAAAGCCGAGTCTGGTAAGCCGGGCGAGAAAAATCGCCGTCATGGCCGAAGCGCAGAAGATCTTATTGTGGCAGTGCCAATAGGCACAGTGATTTTAGAAGAGTCCGGTAATATTTTGGCCGATTTAACCGAGGACGAACAGCGAGCCATAATTGCTAAGGGCGGCAAGGGTGGCTTTGGTAATGCTCACTTTATCAGTTCGACGCGTCAGGCACCAAGAGTTGCCGAGAAAGGTGAGCAGGGCGAGACTAAGAAGGTGACTTTTGAACTGAAGTTAATCGCTGATGTTGGTTTGATTGGGTTACCAAATGCCGGGAAGTCGACGCTGCTATCAGTCTTAAGTAACGCTCACCCGGAAATCGGTGACTATCCCTTCACTACCCTCACCCCGAATCTTGGGATGGTTGATATCAACAAACAGACCAGTTTACTATTCGCCGATATTCCTGGTCTAATAGAAGGGGCCGCCGCAGGCCGAGGTCTGGGTGACGATTTCTTGCGTCATGTTGAGAGAACCCTGGTCTTAATTCATCTAATAGACGCCTATGAGGATGTTGGTAAAGCTTATAAAACCATTCAAAAGGAACTTAAGCTATACAAGATTGATCTTACTAAACGCCCCCAGATTGTTGCTCTAACCAAAGTTGAAGGCTTAAATGCTCAACAAACCAGCAAATTGGTTAATAGCCTCGTAAAAATTGTTCCTAAGACAACACCAGTTTTAGCGATTTCAGCCAAGTCTGGTACTGGCCTCAAGGATTTACTTAAAAGTGTTCTAGGTGTTGTTCAAAAAGAAAAGAAGCTTCAAAAGGAAATTGAAGCAGAAAAAGCTAGTCTTCCGCCGATACTAAGATTAGAGAGTGATGATGTCGCCTGGCAAATTAAATCTCAGGCTAGTAATTTTTTAATAACCGGGGAAAGAATTGAGCGTTTTGCAGGCCGAACTGACTTTACTAATCCCGATAGCGTTCAGCGTCTCCGCGATATCATGCGCAAAGTCGGCATAATGCACGAACTAAATAGACGTGGCATTCATCCAGGCCAGCTTATCATCATTTCTGACAAGGGTAGCTTTCCCTACTAGTAGCTCATGGCTGAAAGTTTTTTCTTTTATGATCTAGAAACGTCGGGTTTTAGTCCTAGGGAAGGTCGGATTATGCAATTTGGCGGCCAACGCACCGACCTTGAATTAAGGCATATTGGCGAACCAATAAGTGTACTAATAAAAATGACCAACGACACGCTTCCCGATCCAGACGCTGTCTTGGTAACCGGCATAACACCTCAGAAAACCATCAATGAGGGCATAACGGAGGCTGAATTTTTAAAAATCTTTAATAGTCGCATTAACACTGCAGGCACGACCTTTGTTGGTTTTAATAATATCCGTTTTGACGATGAATTTATGCGGTTTTTGCAATACCGTAATCTTTACGAACCATATGTCTGGCAATGGAAGGAAGGTCGATCGCGTTGGGACATACTCGATTTAGTCAGGATGACGCGGGCTCTACGCCCGGATGGAATAAAATGGCCGTTTGACGAGGCAGGCAGACCTACCAATCGACTAGAACTGTTAGCCGCCAAAAATAATCTACAACACAGCAAAGCTCACGATGCCCTGAGCGATGTTCTGGCAACCATCGAAGTTGCCCGTCTGTTGAAGGAAAAACAACCCAAGCTTTTTGATTTTTCATACCAACACCGTGATAAAAAAGCCGTAGCGAATCTGGTTGAGACTCAAAAAATGTTTATTTATACTAGCGGTAAATACCCTAGTGAGTTTGAGAAAACGACTATTGTTCGAGCGATTGCCGAACACCCCCGGCGCCAAGGTGTCTTGGTGTACGATCTTAGACGTGACCCCAAATACTTCAGCGCCTTTAGCCCTAAACAGCTTGCCGCTGCCTGGCAATACCGTGGCGATAATGAGACCGAGAGACTCCCAGTTAAGACACTCTTATTTAACCGCTGCCCGGCCGTTGCGCCCTTGAGCGTACTTGATAAAACAAGCCAAAAAAGATTAAAAATCAATCTTGAGGAAATTCAAGCCAATCAAGCCGCTCTGGCAACCATGAATGATTTTCCAAAAAAAGTTGTCGAGGCACTTAGTCTACTTGACGATAAACGTGATCAAAAATCCAAAAATCCACATAACATTTTGGTCGATGCTCAACTCTACGACAGTTTCTTCAGTAGTGTTGATAGTGAAAAAATTCATAAAATACACGAGACCGATCCTAGTGAAATTAGTAGTATCAGTGGATCCTTGGGCGATAGTCGGTTCGATAAACTTTTCCCCCTGTTTATTGCTCGCAACTATCCCGAAGTACTCAATACCAGTCAGCACAGAGCCTGGGAAAAGTATCGAAAAGATGTGTTGACAAGTGGGGACGCCGATAGTCGCCTATCCAAATACTTTAAGCGGCTAGAGGACTTAAGTACAACCAAGGGGTTGTCTAAGAGTCAAAAGTACTTAGTTGAGGAACTACAACTATGGGGTGAAAGTGTTATACCTGCTGACGGCGATGACTGAAATCGTGGGCCGAAAGAATTATCCAAGCCATCGCTAACCAGATAAGCATTCGTCTAAGAGGATGGGCTATGGAAGCCAAAAAAAGAATTGCACATAACAAAATCAAGCTGATAATTAGCCAGCCGAGAAAGTTGATTTGAAGATTGGTTCCAGGAACCAGGCCCAGAACCACGAAATTTTGCAACGCAACACTCCCACAATTTAGATTGGGACTATTGTAGCATAATATAGCACTAATTACAATAAGATTGTTTAGTGCTAGTGCTTAATAATATAACAGGCCGGCTAATCTGGTATTTTTGCCCAAATTGGTGTATACTTGGTCGAATTAATTTATGGCCGAGACTATCGTAATTAAGGGTGCAAGAGAACATAACCTCAAGAATATTGATGTTACTATTCCTCGTGCCAAACTTGTTGTAATAACTGGTCTATCCGGTTCCGGTAAGTCCAGCCTGGCGTTTGATACTATCTATGCTGAAGGCCAGCGTCGCTATGTCGAATCACTTAGTAGCTATGCTCGCCAGTTCCTGGGCATCATGGAAAAGCCCGACGTTGACCAAATCGATGGTCTCTCGCCAGCTATTAGCATTGACCAGAAATCTACTAGCCGGAATCCCAGGAGCACGGTCGCAACCGTAACCGAAGTGTATGACTACTTACGTCTATTGTTCGCCAGAATTGGAATTCCACATTGTCCAATATGTTCTAAACCGGTGGCTAGACAAACGTCCTCAGCCATTATTGATCAAGTGGCATCACTGCCGATTGACTCCAAACTTATAATTTTAGCTCCCATTGTGCAGGATAAAAAAGGCGCTTTTGAACACATCCCGGAACAATACATGCGGGCTGGTTTTGCTCGCGCCCGAATTGATGGTGTTATCTACGCACTTGATGAGTTTCCAGAACTGGATAAAAACTACAAACACAGCATCGAGATTGTCGTTGACCGCCTTGTTAACAACGAGGCCAACCGTAGTCGGCTGGCCCAGTCTATTGAGCAGTCCTTAGAGATAACTAGTGGCAAGCTCTATGTAGTTGATGCCGATAAAAAGGAGGAATCCACCTATAGTTTGCAGTACGCCTGTGTTGACCACCCCGATGTTACCATACCTGAACTCGAGCCTCGCACCTTCAGTTTCAACTCTCCGCACGGAGCCTGTCCAGTGTGTACCGGTCTTGGCATTCGTCTCGAAGTAGATCCAGAACTGGTTATCCCTAATGGTCGTCTAACAATTGCCGAAGGGGCCATAAGACCGTTTAACCGATTTACGGTAGATGCATGGTACATGAAGAAACTTCAGGCTGTTGCCGATCGCTATCACTTTAGCCTACACGTTCCAACAGGCGAACTAAAAAAAGAAGACTTAAATCGTGTCTTATTTGGCACTGATGACGAAAGCTACAGACTCAGCTTGGGCGTTGGTCGAAGCTTCGAGACCACCTACGAAGGCGTTATACCAAACCTCGAGCGCCGTCATAAAGAAACCGAAAGTGATTTTATGCGACGTGACATTGAACGATTTATGAGGGAAAAACCGTGCGTTGCTTGTCGAGGTCGGCGACTTAAGCCAGAGGTATTAGCTGTGACCGTTGCCGAGAGCTCAATTATGGATATTTGTGAACTTAGTATCGATGATGCTGTGTCATTTTTTAATTCTTTGAAGCTTAACGATAAGGATCTTCACATTGCTCACCAAATATTAAAAGAAATTCAAGCTAGGCTTAGTTTCATGCAAAACGTTGGATTAAACTACTTGACCATGGCTCGCTCAGCAACAACACTCAGTGGCGGTGAAGCACAACGAATTCGACTAGCTACCCAAATAGGTTCCGGGCTGATGGGAGTTCTTTATGTACTCGATGAGCCGAGCATTGGCTTGCATCAACGTGATAACGCCCGGCTGATATCAACTCTAAGGGACTTACGCGATTTGGGTAACACTGTAATAGTTGTCGAGCATGACGAAGAAACAATACGATCGGCAGACTATGTGCTGGACATTGGCCCAGGTGCCGGTATTCATGGTGGTGAGGTAGTAGCCTATGGTACTCCTCCCGAGATTGCTAAAAATAAAAAAAGCATAACCGGGCAATATCTAGTTGGTGAGTTATCGATTGCCATACCTCAAAAACGACGGAAGGGAAACGGTAAGAGTCTAGTGATTAAAGGCGCCCGCGAAAATAACCTAAAATCTATTGATGTAAACATCCCTCTCGGACAGTTGGTAGTCGTTAGCGGTGTTAGCGGGTCAGGCAAGTCATCACTGATTAATGATATCTTGGCTAAAGAATTATTAGCTCGTCTACATCGTGCCAATACGGTACCTGGTGGCCACGACGAGATCGTTGGTATAAAGGAGCTGGACAAAGCCATTATTATTGATCAATCACCAATTGGCCGAACCCCACGCTCCAACCCGGCGACTTATACCGGACTGTTTACGCCAATCCGGGAATTATTTGCAACTACTCCCGAGGCTAGGCTCCGTGGCTATAGTGCTGGACGTTTCAGTTTTAACGTCAAAGGTGGTCGTTGTGAGAACTGTGCTGGCGACGGCATCATCAAAATTGAAATGCATTTTTTGCCGGATGTTTACGTGCCGTGTGAGGTGTGTCACGGTAAGAGATATAATCGCGAAGCTCTGGAAATTCACTACAAAGGTAAAACCATAAGCGATGTTCTAGAGATGACTTGCGAACAGGGCCTAGAATTTTTTGCTAACCTGCCGGCCATTGCCCGTAAATTACAGACACTTGTTGATGTTGGACTTGGTTATATTAGGCTAGGTCAACCGGCCACAACGCTTAGTGGAGGTGAGGCTCAAAGAATTAAGCTAGCCAGCGAATTATCGCGTCGACCAACGGGAAGAACGCTATATATTCTTGACGAACCAACAACTGGGCTTCATATGGCCGATGTCGACAAATTACTTGGTGTTTTACATGCACTTGTAAGCGCTGGTAATAGTATGATTGTCATTGAACATAATCTAGATGTAATTAAAAACGCTGATTGGTTAATTGATATGGGGCCAGAGGGTGGGGAAGCCGGAGGTCGAGTAGTCGCCGAAGGAACACCCGAACAAGTTGCTAAGGCTAAAACCTACACCAGCGATTTTTTAAGGCCGCTTCTAAATAAGAAATAAGCCTTAAGACTCAGTTTTTATTTTCGGCTGTTATTTTATTATGACGTTGCAATATGGCCTTTGTAATGTGCCATAACATTGGCCCAAAACTTATTAACATAGCTAAAATGACAATTGGCAACAAGTACTTATCAATGTTGTGGACTCTACTGCCCAACCAACTACCCAGCAGTATAATACCAATGCTCCACAAACAAACACCGATTATGTTATATAAAACGAACCGTCTCCTAGGCATATGACTGACTCCCGCGATAAGCGGGACAAAGGTTCGCACAACTGGTAAAAATTGAGCCAGTAAAATAGTTTTACGACCGTGTTTTTTGTAGAACATCTCAGCTGATTTAACGTACGATTGGCGAAATATCAAGCCGTCTTCCTTGCGGAATAACTTTCTACCGACAGTTTTACCGATCTGATAGCCGGTGTTGTTACCAGCAATTGCGGCCATTACTACAATCACGATCAACCAAACTATCGGCAACTTTCCAATGCCAGCAAAAAAGCCGGCAGTGAAAAGTAGGGTGTCTCCAGGAAAAAAGAAGCCGAACATCATCCCTGATTCAGCGAATACCATGAAGGCGATAAGCAGCAACCCACCACTTTCAACTATATGCGTTGTGTTAAACATATTTACTTAGACTAGCGAGTTTATCCCCACAAGTCCACGAAGTTTGCTATAATTAAGCCTGTTTAAAGGAGAAAACATGCCAACCCAGGAAATTATTGCACTTAGTTTGGAGCCCCGTGAGGTCACCGGCAAAGCTGTCAAGCACTTAAGAGCCGAAGGAATGATACCGGCTGTAATTCACGATCATGGTAAAAACTCACTAGTTGTAATGGGTGCATTTACTGAAATGGTCAAAGCCTATAAGACCGCCGGCAAGCACCATCCTATAGAATTATCTGTAGGCAAAGATCTCTACACAGCTCTTATTAAGACTGCCGAGTTTGACCCAAAAAAGAACCAGCTACGACATGTCGTCTTTAATGCGGTTGATGCAAACCAAACTGTTGAAGCAGAAATTCCTGTTCATCTAAGCGGTGAAATACCAGCCGAGAGAGTTGGTCTAATGGTTATTCGGCAACTCGATCACGTCGAAGTTGAGGCCCTACCAAAAAATCTGCCCGATGAATTGGTGGTTGATGGTACAAAGCTTATTGAGATAGGCGATAAACTAACCGTCGCCGATATTAATGCTCCAGCTGGAGTAACCATTATTACCGAACCAGAACACCCCATTGCCACGGTTGAAGAAACCAAGGCCCAAATTTCTGAAGAAGAAGAGGTCGTGAGCGAGGAAACTGAAGAGACTGGCGAGGAAACTGAAGCCACAGAAGAAGAGTAGGCTACTCTTCAATAAAACCACCCGATTGGTGAGCCCACAACTGGGCGTAGACGCCCTTGGCTTTAACTAAGTCTTTATGGGTACCGTCCTCAACTATTTCTCCGTCCTCCAAAACTACGATCCTATCCATTTTTTGAATCGTGCTAAGACGGTGAGCAATTACAATAGCAGTTCGGTTTTCCATTAACTTCCAAAGAGAATCCTGGATTAAGAGTTCACTCTCGGAGTCGAGAGCGCTAGTGGCCTCGTCTAACACTAAAATTGGGGCGTTTTTGAGCATTGCCCGAGCTATGGCGATACGTTGACGTTGACCACCGGATAGCTTGACACCACGTTCGCCAACAAGTGTGTCGTAACCCTGAGGCAGTTGTTTTATAAACTCGTCGGCATGGGCCATTTTAGCGACGGCTAAAACCTTTTTTTCGCTAGTCTCGAATTGACCATAGCGGATATTATCAAGGAGTGTACGATGGAACATTATCGGTTCTTGGGGCACGTATGCCAGGTTCCGGCGTAGATCGTCCTGAGTTAAGTTAGCAATATTTTGTCCGTCAATCAAAATCTGGCCGCCGTCGATATCGCTGAACCTTAGCAGCAGACGCATAAATGTTGTTTTTCCGGATCCCGAATGGCCAACTAAGCCGACCTTTTGTCCAGCCGGTACACGTAAGCTTAGGCCACTAAAAATTGGCCCGAGAGCTCCTTCGTGCTTAAATTCAACATCTTTAAATTCAATTGCACCGTCATGTATTTTTAACTTCTCCGGGTGAATGGGGTCCTTAACTTCGGGCTCAATCTGTAAAATCTCAGTCATTTCACTGGCGTCCCCGAAAGCTCGATTATAATTACGGAGTGAACTCGTTCCAAAGGTAAATAATTGCTGAGCGGTGCTGGCGGTATAGTTTAGTATTAAGAAGACAGTAGCAAGATTTGCCTTAAATACTAATACGCCAACAACAGCCATAACCAGCGATAGTGCTGAAATCATGCTAGTGGCCGACGATAAATATATCATCTGGACTCGACTGCCTCGCATTACTGCGTAGGTTCTTTTAGCAACCTCGTCAGTTTTTTTGTTAAACTGCTCAATTTCGTACCTACCACCTGCAAAACTCTTGATCGCCATAACATTGGTGACTGAATCGGACAAATACCCAGTTACAGCACTTTCCGCCTCAGCTTGATCGGCACTTAGGTCACGAACGTGCCGGGTGACTAATATAGCAATAGCAATAAACAGAAAAGAAAACAGTACCAGGAGAACTACAAACAACAAAGCTTGGTGAAAAAGTATGATTGCGGTAAATAATAAACCGGACAACATTGGTATGACCTGGAACATTGTGGTATCGGCAGTACGTATGTAGCCACTAAGGATTTTATTTGTTTGCGACACCAATGAACCACCAAATTTATTGGCATGAAAATTGGCGCTTTGTGACATCAAATGCTTATATACACGACGAGCCAAATCCCGTTGTACCGCTGCTTCAAGTCTCCAAGCAAAAGCGTCTATAACTCGCCACATGACAACTCCACCCAATAGCAGTAGAACGGTATACAAAACTAAGTCGCCACCGAAGCTTGCCCAGACTTGGTGCGGCCTGAAGTCGCCCTTGCTTAGTCGGTTTAAAACATTGGCAAGAATAAGTGGCGGAAGATATGAGTTGATTAGAACGGTAAAGGGTATTACCAACAGCAAGCTGGCGGTATATTTCGGGTATTTCCAGATATGGTGCCAGTATATAGAGACCGTTTTGAGGCTTTGGGATTTAGTCATAACGGCGAGCCTCCACTCGCGTTTGTGAAATTAAGTATGTTGTTAGAAAATGTGTTTTTTAAAGAAGAGGGCTTAAAAAGCACGCTACGGGGGCGACTTTAGCTGTCTTCGTCACAGTAGTTGTTGGTATTCTCATTTTTTGCCGCCCTTTCCGTTACGTTAATAAAACACCACTCTAACACATTCAGGCTTGAGCTTACAAGTACAAAGCTTGCTAAAATAATAAGAAGATGAATAAGAGAATTGAGAAAAAACTGAAGACATTGCCAAATAGCCCGGGTGTTTACTTTCATAAAGATGAAGGCGGCATGATCATATACATTGGTAAAGCTGCCAATTTACGCAACCGAGTTCGTCAATACTTTCAAGCAAGTCGAGTGCGGGACCCCAAAACTGACGCTCTTGTCAGCGAGATTGCTGATGTCGACTGGGTGGTGGTCGATGGCGAAATCGACGCCCTTTTTCTTGAGGCGGAATTAATCAGACGCTACTTACCGCGCTACAATATTCTCCTTCGCGACGACAAAAGTAATATCTATGTGCGTATCAACTACTCTGATTTACACCCAACAGTCGGTTTTACGCGACGACCGCTCGATGATGGGGCTCGTTATTTTGGCCCCTACTGGAACGGTAGAGAAATAAAACAGGCCCTACGTTATTTGCGTAAAATTTTTCCATACTCCACTCATAGTGGTGCTATACCCAAACGTGCTTGTCTGCTGTATCACTTAGGTCTATGCCCTGGCCTTGAGGAAGGGAAAACCACGCTTAGCGACTACAGAGCTAATCTTAGGAAGCTAAGTAGTTTTCTAAAAGGCGAACGGCTGATGCTTATAAGTCGTCTGGAGAAAGAGATGACCACGGCTTCAAAAAATAAAAAATTCGAAGAAGCAGCCAAATTACGAAATCAATTATCTGCTATTAGAGCGCTGAGTAGGCGCAGTCTTTTTCTTGACAGCGAGTCACTAGATATTAGCAAAGACCGTGGACTCCAAGGTTTATCCGACATACTTGGACTCGAAAAAGTGCCGCGTCGGATCGAGGGCTACGATATTAGCCATATGTCCGGAACCGATAACGTTGCCAGCATGGTGGTTTTCAAAAATGGGTTACCTGACAAGGCGGCCTATCGAAAATTTAAAATGCGCATTCTAGGCAATGACGATTTTGCCCATATGGAAGAGGTAATAACTCGTCGACTGCAAGAAAAAAACCGTCGTGATTGGGGCGTTCCAGACCTAATCTTAATTGATGGCGGTCGGGGTCAACTAAGCTCGGCGATTTCTGCAAGAGACGCGGCCGGTATTAATTTGCCGATGATTGGACTAGCCAAACGCGAAGAAGAAATTATAGTCAGTTTGCCTGGGTCAAAAGTCAAAGTCAACGATAGAGTTTTGCATTCATTACATGCTTTTGTCAGAGGCAACGACGATTTTAAAAGCATTTCACTAGACCACAATTCTGATATTGTGAAGCTTTTACAAAGAGTCCGCGATGAAAGTCATCGTTTCGCTGTTAGCTATCACAGTGTTCTGAAGGTCAAACGCCAAACCGCTAGCGCACTTGACGAAATTCCTGGAATTGGACCGACTACTCGGAAAAAACTTTTGAAGGCTTTTGGTTCGAAAAAAGCGATTGCTGAGTCGAGTTCAGTAGAAATTGCAAAAATTGTTGGCCATAACAAGGCTGAAGTTATTAAACAATACATCAGCTCGTAAAGGTTGATATACTAATCTTCTGACTATGCAAAAGGTGAAGTTCGAAAAGAATTTTTTTATTTCCAACCGCCAAAAACTTCGAGAGTTGTTTAGTGGCACTGCACCAATCGTAATTACTGCCAGCGGTGTTCTGCAACGCAGCGGTGACACAAACTTTAAATTTGAGCAAGACAGCAGTTTTTGGTACTTAACCGGTCTAGATGATCCAGGACTGGTACTAGTGATGGATAAAGGTAAAGAGTATCTAATTGTTCCAGACAGGACCAAATCTCAAGAGCTTTTTGATGGAGTGGTTGAATTAGACTATTTATCCAAACGTTCAGGTGTTGTCAATGTTTTGAGCGAGGATAGTGGTTGGAAACAGATAGGGGCCCGTCTAAAAAGAGTAAAACATGTTGCCACATTGGCTGCACCAGCAACTTACATTGAAGCACACGGTTTGTACACGAACCCGGCGCGGTCTAGATTAATACAAAAAATAAAAGAGGTTAACCCCAACATTGAATTTCTTGATCTAAGGACACACCTAGTCCGGCTTCGCTGTATTAAACAACCCCAGGAGCTGAGTGCTATTGCCCGGGCGATTGATATAACAATAGACACCATAAGAGAGGTGACTCGTCCGAGCAGACTCTCTAAGTACCATTTTGAGTACCAACTGGAGGTCGACATAACCAAAGGCTTTATTTATCGTGGCGCTGAGGACCACGCTTTTCTGCCAATAGTAGCCAGCGGCAAGCATGCTTGTGTGATCCATCAGATGGATAAAAATTCGCGGATGCGGCCAAATGACTTAGTCACCATAGATGTTGGCGCTCAAGTTAGTCACTATGCAGCTGATATAACACGCACAGTGTCTTTAAAGCACCAACCAAGTCCTCGGCAAAAAGCGGTCTTCCAAGCCGTTCTTGAGGTCCAGGACTACGCCCTGGGCTTGATCAAACCGGGCATAATTTTACGCGAATATGAAAAACAAATCGAAGAATACATGGGAGAAAAGTTACGCGAGCTAGGCCTAATAAAATCTATTAGCAATGAAGCAGTTCGCAATTTTTTCCCACACGGTACATCTCATTTTCTCGGTTTAGACACCCATGATGTTGGTGATTACGAACAACCCCTACAGTCAGGTATGGTTATTACCTGCGAGCCGGGCATATATATTCCTAAGGAAGGCATAGCTGTACGCATAGAAGACGATGTGCTGATAACCACAGACGGAATAGAAGTATTGAGCCGTCGCTTGCCGCGCTCTTTGGACTGACTTACAATAAGCAGTAATGAATGCCTTAAGCTTAGCTTTTGTCAGGTTTGGTGTACGCTGGGTCGTTTGCAGTTTAGGTCTTTGGATAGCGGCCGGCATTCTTGGTTCGCAGCGTATCAGTTACAATAGCCACATTGGTGTTCTTGTTATCTCCGGACTGATACTGGCTACCATAAATCTGATAATTAAACCTTTTGTGGTCGTACTGTCTTTACCGGCAATCCTCTTTAGCCTGGGTCTGTTCATGATAATAATTAATGGATTCATGGTCTATATTGCCAGTAAACTCTATACGCCGCTACATGTAACTAACTTTTTAGCTGCAGTACTTGCCGGCATGATCATCGGCTTGGTAAACTACTTAGTGACAGTGATTTTAGAGGAAAGATGAGCATATTTAACTACATCACAATTGTGTCCATGCTGATTATGACCTTTTTGATCTTAATACAGACTCGTGGAGCTTCACTGGGCGCTGGCCTAGGGGGTGGTGGAGAAGTCAACACGGTACGACGCGGCACAGACAAAACTATCCATCAGATAACAATTATCATGGCTTTTTTGTTTGCTGCTTCATTGATTCTCAGCATTGTCTAACTAAACGAACAAACAATGACTAGTCGCAAACTCAATATCCGGTTTCGCCGACAATTTCGAAAAAGCCGAAGACAAGTAGAAAGTCTTAGCTTGCAGGCCGGCGAGCAAATTGATCGCAACTTTATCAGAAGACTTAGTCGTCTTGCCGATGTACGGCGCTTTGTTATTGTCTGGATACTACTACTAGTGTTATTAATCGGTTGCGTAATTGCCCAAACCCGAGGCCTGAGTACTATATACCAAACTCTGCAACCCGAGCCGGGTGGTGTCTACAACGAGGGCATACTGGGTGATTATACAAATGCTGACCCAATATATGCTACCGGCCCAGTTGACACGGCTATTTCCAGGTTGGTTTTCTCGGGCTTATTTACCTACAACCAAAATAATCAATTGGTTGGAGACCTTGCTAGTAGTTGGAGCGTTAATAGCGAAGGGAATGTTTACACAGTTCACCTAAGACCTGGACTTACTTGGCAAGATGGACAGCCTTTGACCTCGAATGATGTTTTGTTTACCTATCATGTTATTCAAGATCCTGACGCCCAGTCACCCCTGCAAAGTAGTTTTGAAAACATCACAGTTGCCGCACCCGATCCGCAGACAGTCATTTTTACACTACCAAATCCACTGACTTCATTTCCTTATTCGCTAACAAACGGCATAATTCCGCAGCATTTGCTTGGAAACGTGGCCATGACAGAGATGAGGTCGGCGACCTTTAATACCCTAGATCCAGTTGGTAGCGGTCCGTTCGTTTTCAGTGGCGTTAGAGTAATTGGTGATACACCTCAGACCAGGGAAGAAAATGTTGAACTTACGCCATTTGTAAATTACTGGTTAGGCAAACCAAAGTTAAACGAGTTTGTTGTTAGTGCCTTCGATGATCAAAGTAATTTAATAAATAGTTTTAATAAGGGCGAACTTACCGCTATTGTCGGTCTGTCCTCTGTTCCGTCGAATTTGAAACGGAATAGCGGTGTTCAGATAGATAACTTTCCTCTGACCTCTGCAGTTATGGCGTTCTTCAAAACCACTGATGGAGTGCTTACCGATGGCAATGTTCGTCGGGCATTAGTGGATGCCTCTGATCAAATAGCTATTATGGGCGGACTTGGATATCCAACAATTGCCGTTAGAGAACCGCTACTTGAGGGACAGCTAGGCTGGGACCCGGCCTATAGCCAGGCAAGCTTTAACCCTGTGGCAGCAGACCAGCTACTAACTTCTGACGGCTGGGTAACAGGGCCTGAGGGGATACGCGATAAAGGTGGGCAACCCTTAGCATTTACTCTGACTGCCAGCGATAGTCCCGAGTATGCTTATGTCGCGAAATCACTTCAACAAGAATGGCGGGTCGTGGGGGTAAACGTCACCCTTAGCTTGCAGGACGATACTGATTTACAGAACTCACTATCAACGCATAGCTATGATGCTATTCTCTACGGCATTTCTATAGGCGTTGATCCGGACGTGTTTGTTTACTGGGATAGTACCCAGGCCGATCCGCGCTCACCTAACAGACTTAACCTATCTGAATATAGCTCGGCGGCGGCTGACGATGGGCTAGAAGAGGGTCGAACTAGAATTAATTCTGCTCTTAGGGTAATTAAGTATCGAGAATTTTTACAGGCCTGGCAGCAAGATGCCCCGGCTCTCGGCCTGTATCAACCCCGATTTTTGTACATTACTAATGGCCAGGTTTTCGGTTTAACTGAGCACACCATCAATAGCGGCACTGATCGTTATGACGACGTTCAGAATTGGGAAATTAATGACGCTAGAGTTACCAATTAATTAGTGAGTAATCCTAAAATATATTAGAATACAAATTACTATTGGATTCTGGGGATATGGTGGAATTGGTAGACACGCTAGCTTCAGGAGCTAGTGAGCTTTTGCTCATGGAGGTTCGAGTCCTCTTATCCCCACCAACTTTCGCATGCCATAGCAGTAAGCGACAACCTATACTTGTAAATATAACCATTATGTTGTAATATACCGTACTATGTTAACGCCTGATCAAACAGGGGGGTTTCCTCCTCTAGATATTTATCGTGTTACACGGGTTCTTGCCGGTGTTAATACGGAACTTAAGAGTTTGGCGCTTGCTACCCTAAGCGACGGTATGTCTGATCCCCTTGACGAGCAAATTCCCATGCACGAAGACGAAGTTTATAGTGCTCTGGCAATTGAAGCTGGAGGCAATAGCCCTGCACGAAAACTAACTCGCAGTGCTATTGGTGAACTTTTAGTAAATATGCCAAACGGATTAGTTGAGGTTGATCGTGTAGAGGACGGTCGTTTATTCGCCCGTACTCAGAGTGGCGGCCTAGCTACTGCAGTTGGCGGTCACCTGCTTACTTTATCAATAGATTCCGGAGTTCCGACCCGAACTTTAGTTGGAGAGCATTTACCCAGTCGAAAAGTATCAAAAGTGGACAATACTGTCGACTCACTTGAGGGTCGCCTTATCGTGTTGTCCGGTTTGTCGAATTCGGCTGCTCATGAATGGCGGTCGACAACTGAGCTTATAAGAGAGTTTGAAACTTATGGATTAAGCCGACCAGCAGCTTACAGCCATCTTAAAACACTGTGGTTAAAAGGAATTATAGAATGCGAAGAGAGAGATAGTACTAAAAAGGGAGCCTTCAGGCCAAAAGATTACCGGCTAAAACAAAAAAATGGCGCATTTCCACCAACAGATCTTGTGCAAAAGTATCTGGAAATAGTCAGCCGGTTTGCAATCCTTGACCCTGTTTTTGTGGCTGAGGGACTGCAAATGTCGGAAGACATATCCCACAACCGTAACCAAGTTCCTGCACTTGTTGAACGCTCTTATAGTAGTAGTGGTCACACCGGTAAGACCTTCAAGAGAGTTAAAGGCCGCAAATCATAAAGGGGCAGTAGCAACATAGTTTTGCTTATGTTATAATATCAACTGAAGTAGTTAGGGAGCGACGCTATTTAAGGCGTCGTTTTGTTTATGAACCAAGATGCTACCAAAATTCGCAATATTGCTATCATTGCTCACGTCGACCATGGAAAGACGACGTTGGTTGATGGCCTGTTGAAGCAGTCAAAGACTTTCAGAGATAACCAAGCTGAAATGACCCAAAATCTGATCATGGATAGCGGCGATCAAGAGCGCGAAAGAGGCATAACTATCACCGCAAAAGTTACGGCTGTCCAGCACGATGATTATCGCATTAACATTATTGACACCCCTGGCCATGCTGACTTCAGCGGCGAAGTGGAGCGGACAATTAACATGGCTGATGGCTGTCTTTTGATAGTTGATGCCCAAGAGGGTCCCATGCCCCAAACAAAGTTCGTACTCAGCAAAGCTCTAGTCAATGGACTAAAACCAATAGTTATTATCAATAAAATTGACAAACAGGGAGCAAGGTTGGCTGAAGTCGAAGATGAGTTAGCTGATCTATTCTTAGAATTAGCCGTTCACGAAGACCAACTTCATTACCCGGTATATTATGCTGTTGGACGTGAGGGTAAGGCCTGGACTTCTCCGCCTCAAGATCTTGAAGATAAGGCTGATCTATCAGTAGTTTTTGACGCAATTGTTAACGATGTACCACCACCCAGCGTTGATAAGACTAAACCATTCCAAATGCTTGTTTCAGCATTGGCTTGGGATAACTTCAAGGGCAAATATGTCATCGGTCGAATAACCCAGGGCAAGATAAAAGAAGGTGAGCAGGTTACATTGTGTAAGAAGGACGGCTCTCAGATTAAAACCAAAGTTGAAACTGTCTTCATGAGTAGTGGAATCGCAAGGATTCAAGTACCTGAGGGTGTTGCCGGAGATATTGTTCAGTTAACAGGCATTGCTGATGCCCAAATTGGTGAGACAATTGCTGACGGCGTTAATCCTGAAGCGTTACCAATACTGGAAATAGAAGCTCCAACGCTTAAGATATACCTTGGCCCAAATACCAGTCCATTTAAAGGCAAAGAGGCTGAATTCTCTACCGGTCGTCAAATTGGCGAGAGGCTGAAAAAAGAACTAGAAACAAATGTTGGCCTAAGGGTTGAGGATGAAAATATTGGATTCTTAGTTAGCGGCAGAGGCGAACTACATCTTAGTGTATTAATTGAATCACTACGCCGCGAAGGCTATGAGTTTGAAGTTGGCCGGCCTCAGGTCGTAACTAAAGTGGAGAATGGTAAAACTCAGGAACCAGTCGAAGAGTTAATAATTGAAGTTCCAGCTAATCACGTCGGAACTGTTCAAATGGAGCTTGGCGCTCGCCGCGCTGTTTTAAAAGAACAGTTTGCTAGCAGTAAGGGCATTACCAAACTTGTTTATGAGTTGTCAACTAGGGCATTACTTGGTCTTCGAAATGTGCTGATTACTAATACTCAGGGAACAGTTATCATGAATAGTCTTATGACTGGCTATCAGCCACTAGGTGCGACATTACAGAAACTCCGTAATGGAGTTTTAATTGCCTGGGAAACTGGCATTACCACACCCTATGCACTCCAGACGGCTGAAAGCAGAGGCATCTGCTTTGTCGGCCCAGCCGAAAAAGTTTATGGCGGCCAAATAGTTGGCCTTAATAAAAGAAGCGATGACCTAGAGATAAACGTTTGCAAAACAAAACATCTTACCAACATGCGTAGCTCTTCAAGCGATGGCACGGTCCAGCTTACTCCAGCAACCATATTAAGTTTGGAGCAATGCCTAGATTTTATTGAAAAGGATGAGTTATTAGAGGTTACTCCAAAATCGTTGCGCCTGAGAAAAGCTGAACTGGACCCCCTAAAGCGAAAACGTCAGAAATAAATTACCTGTAGCTTAATAGTAGAAAGATTTTTAATAACAAGGTTAATTTTCTGGGATTACATGACTGAAACGAACTGTTTCAGGTAACTCACTGCGTCTGGGATTTTACTTTTTGACGGAGTCGCGAAGCTTACTTTACTGCCATCGCCGAGGTGGAATATCAGACCTGGGTTAATAAAGGTGTTCTTAACTTCGATACTTTGAAGCTTTGAATAAGCTAAACCAAAATTTAAGTGCGACTTTAGAACTGTATCGAGCGTTTGTCCTGAAAGATTGGCAACAATCCGGTCCCAATGGTTTGCGTTTATGGATTCAAACTGAACCCCTTTTTGGACTGCTGATTCCGGTGAAAATTTGATGGCTTCGTTTATGGCTCCACTCAAAGCACCTGCTTGAGTTACAACATTTAAGTCCTGAGGTCCGGCCATCAACCCGATCACCTGATTTTTTGTAAAGACCAAAGTATTGATTGCCTGATTATCTGTTTCTTTACTAAGAATCTGATAGCTTATTCCGGCCTTCCCCTGTAGGTTAACAGGACCTAACCAGCCACCGATAGCTTCATCGGGGTTAACAACTGCGGCCTCTAGTGCAACCTTATTAGTTGTAGTCGGGAGATTATACTTTGCCGCAGTCGCTGTTTGGAACTGGTTAAATGAGGTCGGGTTTTTTTCGGATTTTGTTAGTTGTTTATAATTGACAATCGAGAGTATCAAAGCGACCATACCAACTCCAGCAAAGAAAGCCAGGACCACCAGAGCGTCTTTTAGGCTATGTACTTTACCGTAAATAAAAATACTAGATATAATTCCAATAATTATTAACACTGACCCCGCAAACAAACCCTTAATTTGTGCGAAACGATTTATCTTCTTCGGTACATCCAGCGGAGTTAGTTTGTCATCTGCCGCATTAAAAGCTGAACTAGCAACAGATTGAACTCTGCCCGGGTTATTGTTTGAAGCCTCTCCAGTTGCTTGTGGATTAACTGGGTTCACAACTGATGCAGTTTGCGGTTGGGGGGTAAGTTGTGAGGGCGAAGGAGATTCAGACGGTTCAGTAAGTCCTTGTTTATTGTCCATATTTCAATAAGCATAAGCTCCTACCTAAATATTTGCAATAAGAGACTATAAAAAACCGAGAAATGTCCTTACTACTTCTTTGACCAGCCAGCATCGACGACTAAAATTTGTGCATTGATGTGCGTGGCGTTAGCTAGAAAATGTAATGCTTCTGCGATATCTTCTGGAGATACCCATTCTTTCTGCAGCGTTGAATCGATACAGTCTTTTTTAATTTTTTCATCAAGAAGATCCCAGTGAGGGGTTTTTGTAAATCCAGGCGCAACTGCGTTGAAGCGTATGTTGGGGGCATATTTCTTCGCCATTGTTTGTGTAAAATTAATGACTCCAGATTTAGCGGCCGAGTAGACCGGTAAACCAACACTACCCGACTGATCCAATCCATAAATTGTAGCGGTATTCAAAACCACTCCTTTATTATTCATCAATTTAGGTATAAATGCTTTTGTTACAAGCATGGTCGAAACTAAAGAGTTACTTAGGGCGTTCAGTATATCAGTCTTTGTTATTTCTTCGAACATCGGCTCTTTGGCTACACCGGCATTGTTTACTAGAACATCGAGCTTACCAAATTCCGATTCTACTTTCTTAGCAAGCTTTTCGACTGCCGCCTCGTCAGTGACATCAGCTTGAATTGTTATTGCCCTGACTCCTAAATTAGTACACTTTTTGGCCAAGCCGTAAGCTTCAGCTTGACTTGAATGATAGTTTATCGCCACATCGTAGCCCTCAGAAGCAAACTTATATACTACCGCTGCCCCAATACCATTGGCAGATCCTGTAACCAAAACTGACTTGGATTTACTCATAGCTGCAGTATAACAAAATCAAAACCAACCGATACAGGATTTCCCTAATTGCCTATCAGTGCTACTGTTCGACTTCGGGCACTAAGGCTCTAACCAAGCCTGACGAAATGCGTAGAATGAGGGTTTTGGACGATACCTGCTATCAAATAGAAATGAGTGAGAATCGGTACCACCAAGCCATTTAATTAAGTCCTCTTTGTCTGTTATCCCAAATACATCAAAACTGACGCACGATTTTGATTCAATGCAGGCAGTCACCACACTGTAGGCAATTTGCGATTCGAGTCGGTTTATATAGGCATTACTACCTTTGACATAATTTACGTTTACATCAAATTCGGTTATGTAAGTAGGCACACCAATAGCGCTAAAGCGTTGCATGTTTTGGATCATCGCCTCAGTGTTTGGTGGATCGGCAGCGTTAATGTGCATTTGCATGCCGATTCCTTCTATAGGTACACCCCTGGCCTTAGCTGCTTTTATGTAGTTGTACATGGCATTAGAAATAGGATTTTCAGTTTGATTTTGAAAATCGTTAAGTATTAATGTAGCCTTCGGGTCAGCCTGATGGGCCCAAATAAAGGAATCGTCAATATATGTAGTGCCGTCTTTTATGTTATCCGCCCACCAATCACTTAATCCGTTTACATGCTGAGCTCTTGAAAATGCTTCATTCACGACTGAGTATACAGCTATCTTGCCCTTATAGTGTCCTACGACATTACTAATATCGTCGTGCAGAATGCTCAGTAGTTGTGCTGAGTTATAGCGACCGTTTTTCAGCCAGTCAGGCAAAAAGTTTTGCTCGCCCCACACTAAATGGTGTATCTGAATGGGCATATTGTGAGCTTGAGCAAAGGCAACAAGTTTGTCGGCTTTAGCATAGTCATACTGTGTCGGAGACGGACGAATTATATTCCAGTTTGCTTCACCGTCAATAGTTAAAAACGAGAACTGGGAAGTAAGAATATCTGTTAAGGGCTTATTGCTTAAACGATTTAGATAGGCATGAGCGCCTAGCTCAATGTCGTGAGCCGCTGCAAGGTCTTTTAGTGGTGGTTGGGGCAGAACCGGAGCACTAAGAGAAAAATACCAATAAAGTACCGCAGCAATTAACACTATGGGGAATAAAATAATGACAATTTTTCGGGGGCTGAAGGTGTGTTTTTTTAGGCTTTTTCGCTTTTTTCCCACAATACAATATTACGCTCTATTGGTTATATGTGTATCTAACGTGATCAAGTAGAATTCTCAATATATTTATTTTTATGAGTGATCTTTACTAAATGAAATTTTACTTAATCAGATACCTGTTTTAGCTGATTAAGGTCACTGGTGGTTTGGTTACTTTCTTGGCTGACCGAATCTAGAGATTGTGTAGCAGACTCCAAGTCTGCCTTAGAATTTATTGAGTTCTCGGACACCGGCTTAACAGTTGCAGCCGTAGATGACGAGACCGTTGTTTTGGAGTGATGATCATCGGCGACCCTCCAAAACACTAGTCCTATGACCGCTACAATGAATATAGCCAATGAGATCTCCACTATATGAAAGCCGTTTTCGTCAGTTTTCATGATAAGCCTTCTAGTTGACTAATTAGCGACTGCACGTCTTTTATATAATTACTAATATCTGTTTGTACTGTTGTTACTGAACTCGTAAATTGTGTAAGCTGACTTTGTAAATCACCGTTGCAATCAATCACGCTTTCGGCAACCATATTAGTTAAATCAACTTGAGTGGTATTTTCGTCGGAAGTTAGCTGACTAGTTATTGTTCCATAGTCCGATAATTTTTGTGTTTGTTTGGAGTAATACTCTTCAACTGCCTTGGCCACGCTGTCTATGGTCTGGAGCTGAGATTCTGATCTATTTACTATGTTGGTTGTTATCGTATTAAGATCCTGCTGTTTGGTGTTGCAGGTTTGATCATTACCACTGGGAGCCGCAGAGTTATCTACTGTAAAGGTTAAGCTAGCATTTCCATCCTCTGCATAGACTGTTCCTTTGTCGCCCGAAGAGTCTTGAACTGTTGCAGTCAGAGTATACACACCATTTGTTAGGGTTGTGGTATCAACCGAGTAGCCGTTGTTTGTTCCGGGCTGAGCATCAACAGCGACTTCTGCGCCATCTAAGTAATAAACTACTTGAACAACTCCCGAACTTACATCTGTTAATGAGGTAGAAAATACATTTCCCTCTGTGCCCGGTGCACTCCCAAATTTACCTTCATCAGTTGCAGTAAATTTGGCCGATGGGGCGTTAGCGACTGTAAAAGTTAAATAGCTATTACCGTCAGTAGCTAGCACTGTGCCGGTCTGATCTTGAGCATTGTACGCTGTTGCAGAAAGATGATAAATTCCATTTGTCAGAGTTGATGCCTTAACCGAATAGCCAGTGAATCCTCCTGACTTCAAGTTGGTGCCAACTTCGTTACCATTTAGATAATAAACAATTTCAGTAGTATCAGAACTGACATTTATTATTCCTGAACCACAATTCATGGCGTACCAGCTCTGACCAGTACCGCAGATGCTTTCATCTGTTGCTGTGAAGGTAGCGCTTGGGTTAGCCATAACATGACTTTGTGACGAAATAACAAGGGTTAGAATAATTAGCACTGAACCGGTTATTACACTGATTGGCTTGGTAACAAAATGTTGTGTTGTTTGTTTTAACATTTCAAATGCTTAATATCGAAGTAATACTAACATCTAAGATTTATCAATGCAAGTAAAGCGCCTAAGCTTTTATTGCGTAAGTAGGCTAATAGAAGCTATATAAATAGATGTGGGGCTAGTGTTGTAAATATCAGCACTGACCGTAAGATCGGCCGATGGCCCAGTCGATAGAAGAAATGCTTGATATGGTGTGCAGTAAGTTTGGTAGGTGTCGCCGATAGTTACTGTCGCAGCGGGGATTAAATCAGTAGGCCCTGCTGTTCCGAATCCAAAGAGGAGATTGACTTGTGCTGTGCCGCTGGTTGTTCGAATATTGGCACACTCCTTTACGTACTGTCCATCATACTGCTTAATGAAGTCAGTGAATATTGAATAGTTCTCGCCATAGCCAGGGTTTAAGCCACTACCGGTTTTAGCAGCTAATACGGCAACAGTTTGATTGGCGTTCGCTCCGACGGTGTCGGTTGTGGTTTGGGCTGCAGCTCCATCATTGTACATACCGCCTAGTTCATCTGGAGTTATGGTCATGACGGTAGTACCGCTATTGTCCGTGATTGTTGGAGTAGCTGCCGTTGCAACAGGTGCGGTTGTTGAACTAGTGGGGGGTGAAGAAGTTTGTGCGGGGGTCGTTGTAGCTGAGGTATTAGCATCTGTTGATGAGGCGATAGGCGGAGCTACCCTAGTCGATGTAACAGGGACCTGACCGCTTTGGGCATCATTCTTCAGTGAGGTTGGAGTCACGTTCAAACTGACAGTCGGTGATTTGGTGTTTGTTTTGTTGTGATCTGCGACGTACCAGCCAGCAATCCCGACAACTATAACTACCACAATAATAAGAAAAACTTCTACATGTCCAAAGCCACGAGAATCCTCTCTTATTTTTGCCATTTATAGTCCTTACTTGCGATATATATCCGGAGTATACGGCGGGGATGATAAAAAATCAACGGATTTTCATAATGCTTACACTAAACCCAAAAATCTTTCAAATCATTAGAGAAGAGCTAGTTTATTGGACGAAGATTTTTGCAGGACCTTATTTGGAATACCTAATTACATGGATGAGGAGGAAGAGTATTGTTGGCAGTTAATAAAAGGTATACTTAAATCAGCTAAATAAGGGGGCTCTATGTTAGATAGTGATTTTCCAGCACCAAGCGAAGGTTTTGTTCTCACTTACACATTAATAGCAAAAGATGTTAAAAAGTCTCGCGACTGGTATGAAGCTGTGTTGGATGGCAAGGTTTTGATGGAGCCCTCGACTGAGGGGACGCCGTGTATTATGAAGGTGGCAAATTCTTGGATAATAATTAACTTTGGTGGTGGCGAGCCAACAGATGATAAGCCAAATACAACTGTTGGCGTAAAGACAGACCAGGATTTTCTAAGTAATTTTCTGAATATTCGGGTAGCCGATATCCAATCTTTCTACAGCGAGCGTAAAGATAAGGGAAACTTTATCACTGAGCCAAAAGAACACACTAGGGAAATAAGATGCTACATGCAAGACCCCGATGGATACCTAATTGAGGTTGGTCAATCAAAATAAAAATAACTAGTGTTAGAGCCTTGCTTTTTAGACAAGTGCTAGGATTTTCACAATATAAAGCAGTATAGGACTGCACGCTGTTTATATAATTTAAGACGCTTTTATTGACTTTACATAAAGTCGACTATATTGTAATTTCTGTAGACGCATTTAAAAGGAGTTAATCATGGAAAGAAACAAGGATCCAGTTGATAGGCTTAAAGGTATAGGTCCCGATGGTCAAAGGGAGCGTATAATTGATGGGCTTAGGGAAATTGCCACCCAAACTGTGGAGAGTTTCTTAGGGGTAACTCCTGGCTCATCAACATCAGTAGAAGTGTCTCAAGAAGCCCCCTTATCTACCGAAACCCCAACCAGCACAACTTAACTTTCAGGGAATTTATTTTAAGCTACTCTAGTTATATATTGTAAGTTTATCTAGATCCGCTCTACGTAAAAAGTGCAGTTTGTGGGCCTATTTCATTCTTTTTATTAGCAAAACAACTACGATCAGCGACAGTGCACTGTTAACTGTATAAAACCATTGAGAGATACGTAGCTTCGTGACTATAAAATATGCAATTACATTAACACCTATACCTATGACAATAAGTAGCCAAAATGAAATTCCTACATCAAATGAAAACTTGCTTTCATATTCAACTTGAGCATCAAGATTGCCGACTCCTAGTTTTCCGGCAGCGCTAGCTGCTGCAGCGTCAAGGATAGCTTGATTTCGTTGGTCAGCTAGATCTTCTTTGTGCTGAGCTTTAAGTAAGTTGGTCCCGTCTACCACGCCCTCTCCTGGGTGAGTTTGAAAATAGTCAGTTACTTTATTCGGTATATCGGAGATCTGCTTCGAACCATACTGATAGTCATCTGTAGCAATGTTAATAGCCGCTTCGGTATATCCTTGAGAAATTAATTTCTCTTTGGCCTCTTCAAAGCTCAATCCGCCATTACTGTATTGCTTTAGAAGGCTTACTACCCTTTGATTATTAGTATCTTGTTTATCTTGATCATCCATTTTATTGAGGTCAAATTGCTTATAATTGACGGTAGGGGACGGTATTCACACTCCCTAGATTAACTAAACTCTTCTTTAACGGGCGGCAGTGTTAGAAATATCAGAGGTATTATAGCTATAATGTAACCTTCTATAATTGGGAAAAGTGAAGTTTTCTCTTTCGAGAGTAATTGGAGCTCTGAGTTTTCGGTATTTTGTACTTGCTGAATTAATTGAGTCTTTTGACTTGCTGGTATAGATGTATCGTTTTGGTATTGTGAGATCTCCTGTTTTGTTGAAGCTATATATTTTTGTTGTGAGTTATTGTTGGTCTGTATTGCTTGGAAATATCGATATGTACCGTCGGCAGATAGACACAAAAAAATAATAGCTACGACTATATAAGCCACTCGCGCTAGCTCTCGCCTAAGGACTATCCCAACCCCTATGATTAGTTCCACAATACTAATGAAGGTTATTAGACCACCACTCTTACCTACAACACCAAATGAAAGCAGTTTTACCCCACCAATTAGTCCAAGTATTGCCGTTGCGACTGTATATACTCCGAAAAGAATGATTAGTACGTTTATCACCTTCGATTTGTTATCGCCTTTCACAGCTTCTTTAGGTAGATTATCATTTGTGGCTGGTGATTGAGGGGTAGGCATTGTATATTGTTTGGCCTCCGGGTAAATGGAAGCAGGAGAGGGTCGAACAGGTCCGCTAGCTGCTGGGGTAGTATTATCGGTTGTGGGTGAAGTAGCCGCAGTTGTTTTCAATTCTTCAACAAAAGATTGTGACGGTCGTAATACCTTAGATTGATTTTGGGGTTGACTTACTGGTTGGGGTGATTGAATTCCTGGGCTTTTATTTTGGTCATCCATGTTGGATTAAGCATAGACAATCTGCATCAGTTGCGCAATGGAAAAACATCAGAATTACTGAGGTTATAGTGCTTATGTTTGATGCAGCCGGCAGGAAAATTTTTCCGCCTTATTAGAGGTGAGATAACTCGTCGGAAGAAAATATCAGAGGTGCCCTATCTGTCAATTGAAAACGGTGCTCTTGAAGGACTCTCTTTCGAACCCTTTTAAAGTAGAGTTTATTGGCAATCAGAATCTACTTTTAGACTAGAGAGAACTATCAAGTTGTTACATTCATTAACGGTATTGAAGTCCGCACCGCCCAATACGTGTGGGTATCCCGTACTCTCGGAATATGCTCCCGGAAATATGTTATGCCGAATAATAATATTTTTGCTGTGATTTACGTACACAACTGGGCCAGGTTCATTGCCGTCAATTTTCTGGTAGTTGCCCTTGATAGTCAGACCATCAACGCCGTTAAAGACCATTAGGCCGTAGGGATCACCGGCAGTATAGTCTGGTTCGTCATTGTCGACTATTATATAATTTTGCCGAGCGGGAGGATGGAGAGAAACATTACCGAGCGGGTTGGCAATAATACTCATCACCATGCCGTGAACCGTATTCCCGCCAATTACCACGTTATTAAAAGTGGCACCATTCGCCCCGTCATTAGCAAAAAACGACAGGCGCGCCCCGCCGACCACATTGTTAATGAACAGTAGGTTTTGAATGTTTGCACTGTTGCCATCCGGCTCAACATCAATAATTGAACGGGCTGGGTTCCAAATATTATTATTGCTAATGGTGACGTTTTGGCCATCAACCATGGCAATTGATTGACGACCTATTTCATTAAAGTTGTTATTCGTAACTGTCACGTAATCCGGAAATTGGCTGGGTGATTCGTAGGCGTCACCAATGTAAACAGCATTACCATAAGTGTATCTGACGACGGTGTCTTCTATTAATAGATTTTTAGTACCGTTGACTTGAAAGCCGTGCTGCCCTTCAATATTTGGATCATAGACAACGCTGGAATCTGGGCCCGTTATATGAATATTTTTCATAACAATATTGCTACCGTTGATGATATTCCACTGTGACCGACCGCGAGGCCACCCGCTAACGTACAAATGGTATGCATTAATATTGATAAATGCGCTTTGATCATTTTGTTCAGGGCTTCCGGCGGCACACGGTTGAGCTGCTGTACAGGACGTCGTTGTCTTAAATTGTGAGTTATTGCCGTCAATGGTGATGTCAGTTTTGCCTGCAACAAAAATTGATCCTTCTACGTCATAACAACCACTGGCTGCAAACTGGACATCGGAGTTGCTGGGTACGCTCTGTATAAAAGCCGTAAGTGGCACCGATACATCTGCCGAACAATCATCGGGTATGGCTTGGCCTCTAAAACTCGATGGAACTGTGACTACGTTGCTACCACCAGCTTCCACTGTGTCAGACGTTGCAGTTACGACAGACGAAGTATCCGCCGCAGTTGCCGCGTTGTTACCGGTTATCTGACTGACCGTGTAACTGTATTGTTGTCCTGCAGTAACCGTATTATCGGTGTAAGTATTAGTTGAGCTAGGTACAGTTGTAAGTAAAGCGTTATTACGGAAAATCTGATAAGTGGTATTCGAGCTTGGATTAAGTGCCGGTCGCCACATAAGGTCCATTGCGCCTGAACTATCCGGATAAACGTATAAATTTGAAGTGGTATTGAAGGCAGTACTTCCAGTACACTGACCATTAGATGAACCTGAGCAGGTTTCAGCATGACTATAAATAATGTAAGTCGAACCGAAAATAGCCACTAGTAATACTACAATAAGAGGCACTGGATTATGTTTTTTATATTTTTCGGGTATTTTCATTTTTATTTCAATTCCATCAATAGCAGTATGCTTAAGCTTAGTATTCTATAGTTACGTATTCATGTCAACTGCGGTACCTAACCAGCAAACAGCTTCGTCGAAACCTCTTGTCTATCGTCCTACGAGTATAATTGCAGCCGTGAAGACGTTCAATATTTTAGGAAACCTATCGAGAATATATTTTATCTAGATAAGCACTGAGATTTACACTTATTTTCCGACAGTGCCTGTCTTAACTTTTCCAGATCGTTTGTAACCGGCGAAGATCACACCATTTGCTGTAATCAAACTGTCCGTTAGCGTAAAGGCTGCAGGAATAGTTCCATCACCAAACAAACGCTTGCCGGTACCGAGTGTGATCGGGAACATCATCAGCCTAAGCTCGTCGACCAGACCATGTTTGAATAGTGTCTGGGCAAGATTACCGCTGCCGTGGATTTTGATATCATGGCCTTCAGAATCTTTGAGCTTTTTGATGTCGTCAACACTTTTCAGAAAAACGACATTTTTCCAATTCGTCTTATTCTCAGTGACCGTACTAGACATGACATATTTGGTAACTTCTTGGATGCCTGGCCACATGTCTATATGTTTTGGCCAGTATGCAGCGAAGATATCATAGGTTTTCCTGCCTAATAGTATGTCTGTGGAGCTCATCCATTCACCCATGACCTCGCCGGCCTCCTCATCAGCTTCGTAAAAATACGGTGCAGTCCAGCCACCGTATTTAAACTTGCCCGACTCGTCTTCCTCAGGGCCGCCTGGTGCCTGCATTACTCCGTCCAATGTAATGAATTCTTGGACAATTATTTTTCTCATAGTCTTATGATATCAAAATCTAACAAAAGGGCCTCTAATCAATCTATCAAGTTGGCTCTCTTTAGCTCTGGCAAAACTTTGTGTTTTAAAATTCCACCAAATTCAACATCCTTAGTTTGCGTATTAACCCATTTAATTTTGATTACTTCGTTATTAGGGCTCGGGGCACCCTTCCAAGCATTTACTATAAATACAATCATTTTGACTATTTTGTCTTCTTCGCCAGCCGCTGGCTCCACATAAGTATTGAATTCCGTTAGATCTTCTTCCTCTACTATGATGCCCAGCTCCTCCTCTAACTCCCTCACAAGTGCTTGCTTGGGTGTTTCTCCCTTTTCTAGCTTGCCGCCGGGGACAACGTACATAGTCCGCTTTCTCGATAATTCAGCAAGGCAGCGTTTGTTAGTGATAAGCAAACCACCAGCCTTAAAAATATCTACTCTGTCTGCCATTTAGAACCATGATAACAAACACTGAAAGTACGGCCTACTTTTACAGAGGAAATGGTGCTTATATTTGATGGAAAAGCTAGGACGTACACTATTGCCTCAATATTAATCCTAGCCGTTTGCACAGTAACCGGTTGATACTCTATGAGGTCTTACTTCACTACTTAGCAACTCGCTATAGTAATCACTTGTCGAGACTGAAAGAGCAAAATTACCGTTACTTTGTGTACCTAAAATAGGAGTTGAGGTAAAGTAAGTCCTGATATTCTCAGCTATAACTGAACCAGATTGGGCTATTAATGGGCCTCCAGAATAGCCCTCGCGAATACCAATGTCGCTGAAATAGTATATGACACCATCTTTGTCGCTAAGATTAACCTGCTTTATTTCCGAACTATCGGCGTCTCCATATATATTACCGATACTAAAATCAAATGAACCACCGGGAAATCCCAAAGCAGCAACCGGCACATTGCCCGTTAAACTAGTATTTGTTGAGAGCGGTTTGTCTGTAAGTCCAGGGACATAAATGGCCGCCACATCAAGACCCGGGTCAAACAATATTACTCTGCCCAGGTAACTATGTCCCGACATATCTGTTACTGATATGGAGCTTGATCCTCTTACGACGTGTGAAGCAGTAACGATAATATCTGGCGAACTAATATAACCCGAACCATAGACATTGCAAGCACTATTCGTGATGTAAACAACACCGTTATAGTCACGCGTTAACTCTTGAGAGAAGGGACCACTAAAAGGCAAGTCCGGCGCTATAGAATTACTTAGAGCCATACCTTTTCCCGGCTCTATTTGGCCGATATTGAAGTCGTGATCTGGATTAATAAGATAGAAAAGTTTGTATTCTGTTTTGTAAGATAGGGCTCTACCGTCAATATACATAATTATTTTTGAAGACAATATAGTATTTTGGGCATTGGCCGAGTGGAAACTTAAGACCGTTAACGATCCAAACCAGCAGAGTATTAGCGCCCCCATTGCACCAACAAAAATTCCGATATATTTATCTAGTTTATATAATCTCGTTTGAAGTGCTTTTGTTCTTAACCGTCTTCCGAACCTTACTCCGAGAATCAATAAGCCAAGCGTTATTAGTGTAGTAACAACGATCGCAATTGTTAGTCGAAAAAAAGAGCTACTAATATTCTTGATAATATAGATGCTAATTCTTGTTCCCAATGACAGACCGATCAGTATACAAAATAGACGGCAGACTTGCTGAATTGCGCCTAGTTGGTAGCTTTGAAAACCGGCTGCCAAGACTAATAAGATTATCAGAATATCAACAGGGCTCATAAGCAGTTACTTCGTTAAGCGGCCGCAGCTTCTTATTTACGTGCTCTTTTATACTCACATCATTTTCCCGGCAATGCATGCAGCGAAGATGATTCGAGCGTTTCTAGAACAGTAAGGCCATCGGAAGAACGCAACCAGTCTTTCGCCTGTGATGGCGAAAAAGGATTTGATGATATGGGACCTCCCCAAACATAATAACTATCATCACCGGCAATCGTTAGAGAACCTTGAAGGCTTGAAATTTTACCTACCTGGAGGCCATAGCTTTTAATCGTTGCTGTATCTAGAACAACGTAGTTTGGTATATTTTCTTGACTGCCCAGATAGTAGCCTCCTATGACTTTGTAAGCCGTATTATTGTTTGCCATGCTCGAAATCGATTGGGTAAAAAACTTGTAACTATAAGCATTGGTGTTTTGGTCGATTAAGGCAATTTGGACATTAGAATTAGGACTGTCACTTAACGGGTTACCGGTATCAACTTCGTCAATCTGACTTATAGAATATACAAATAGATTATCGTATTGAACTGCTGCGGTGTTTGAGGAGTTGATTATATAGAAGATGCTCGAAAAATGGTCGTTAGTTTCTGTAAGTGTCCAAGACGGATCATATTTGATGCAATCATATGGCGGGCTAGCATTAACCATTTCGCAGTAATTCTTCCAACTACTATATGAAATACTTGAATTTTGGCCCGTAATGGATCCTGAAGTTGAGCCTGTTGTATTTGATCTATTTGAATCAACCGTACTCGCTAAAGTCTTGTGGTCTTTATACACTATCCATCCGATCATGCCAATAATCGCAATTATAAGGAGGGCAATTAGCAATTCTATTATCACAAAAGCCTTATCATCTTTTTCGATTTTACTCATCTTAAGTCGTAACTCAGTTAATTGACTTAAGCATAAGCAATCAGATTTAGTTTTGCAATAAAACGACCGCAAGGTACCGAGTTCACAGTGATTATGCTCGGTGCATATGCCCGTCTTGAGTCTTTATGTAGTCGTAAGACTCATGTACGATTCGCTCGAGGATTGGGAGCTCTATATCACTGAGCCGCTTTATATATACGCAAACCCTGCTGGTAGTGTTCTTACCTAAGCGAGCCAGCAATTTAGAGTGCCGGACTGTACCGTCCATAAGATAAATAGTCATCTTATCTTTTCTTGGATAAAAACCGATAATTTGGCAGTCGCCTTCACGCCCACTGTCGTATTTGTAATGGTAGGTGTCAAAACCAATAGTACCTACGTTCCACAATTTTGGCGCGCATCCGCTTAGTCGTTGCATTACCTCAATGAGCACTAGGGAATCTTTTACGGTCTGCTGGTCATCGAGCGAAGCAAGGTAGTCTTTAACTGAGTTATCATTTTGAGTTGACGCTTTGTCCATAATCCAATTCTAAGAAATTTAAGAAATGAGGTCGGGGTCTGGAAGGCTACCAAGATTATTGTTCGCTACGTTCCACTCGTATAATCTTTTGGGGTATGCCAACTCTCTCTGTATAGCTCCGTCGGGCAAGTCAAGAACTCGGGCCGCATGTTGAACCACGGTCATCCAATGCATTGATGAGTGTACTCTAGCACCTGTACGCTGTCTTACCAAAGCGGAACCGAGTGGATCTCTTTCTACAATTAAAGCCAAGCCGGCATAGGAAAGACCGTTCTGTATGATTTTCTTCCATCCTTCAATTTTTGTGTCCCCGCCCGTAGCAGTATCGTCAACCGCCAAAATTTTTTTGCCTTCCTCGTATTCGTCATCTATATCTCCTAGTTCTCTTTTGCCATCAGAGTGAGTAATTTTTTCTTGCTCAAGCTGTACTAGCTCGACACCCAAATGGGCAGTTGCAAGACTAGCAAACGCCTTTGCGATTGGCGTGCCCGTGTTTGGATACCCAACAATATAGGTAACGTCATCTAGTAGTCCAGTTTCTCCAGCCTGCAAAACGGAAGGGAGAGTGAACCTATCGTAGTAAGCTGGGTCAGTGTCAACTCCAGGAGCTTCTCGGATCATTAATTTAAATTCAGCTTTTGGGGCGTCAGGATGTTTTTCGTGGAGTTTAAAATCCCATCCATCAGGGTTATATTGCACCATTCCTGCTTCGACAAGCGCATCCATGGCATCGTAAGTTACACCATCAACTTCGTCTGCGCTGGGTGCATTTCTTGACCAGTCTTCAACATATTCGCCCAACCTTTCAACACCTAAGTCAGCCATGCTAACCTCCTTATTGATATTTGCGTGTAATTATATCATGCATAAGAAAAACCTCTAACATAACAGAGGTTGTGATGCAACAGGTGTGTAAAAATTTACACCCCGTTAATGAGTAAATAGCTCTCTGGATAGAGATACTAGATAGTCAGTATAGATAGTACCTGGCGGATAGTTGAGAGCTGGGAGTTACACTTAATGCTACGCATTAACTCGCAGGCTTAAATGCTCCAGTTATTCTGCCCATTATAGGCGGCTCTCTATGTTCAACTATAGTGCCATGGGGGCAATCTGTTACTACCTCAGTTATGGCGTCAAATGGGACCTCTATACCTATTCCTTCAGCTCTATAAGATATAAACCAGCGGTTTGCATTATCGCCGCCAAAGCTAAGGTCTTCGCCGTACATGTAAAGTGCGTATGTATGACCGACTCCTTTAGCAGATGAGCGTGTGTGAGTTGTGGGACCTAACTGTCTCCGAGGAGTAAAAGCCTCATACGCTTCGTCAGCTCTAACATGAATAAATGAAAAAGGATTACCGTCAGAATCGGAAGAACAAGTACGTCGAAAACCCATATCTACAGTTGCCCGCTCTAATTCCAAATCCCTTTCTGACATAGCAGTAAGTTCAGCCATCCTTTCGAGCAAACCAGTGAATACGTCTTTTGTTGCCGGACTTTCTTCACCTCTAGCCCTTGATTCATCAATTATTTCTTGCAGCCAAACATGCCTTGATAGTGGGACATCTGCTCTTAGTTCTGCTAGGTCAACTCGCTCCTCAGGACTCATCTCCCCCCTATCTGACCAGCGCAAATTCTTATAGCTACCGTCTCTTTCCCCAACTCTTCTCCCATGCTTTGCAAAACTTATAATTCCCAATAAGTCTTCTCTCACTTCTAGGTTTGTTATGTCGCCGTTTGCTTGACTGTATTTTTCGGCAAGTCCCTGTACTTCAGCGGCCAATGCTTCTGGAGACGCTTGATTGGTAGTCATATCCTAATTCCTTGTTGTATGAGGTCTATGATAATGAAATAAATTAATCATGCAAGCACAAGCAATAAAAATGACCTCACGTTTCGTGGGTCAAAGCGCTTATGCTTGGTGCACTTGAGCGGCCTAATTTCGAACACCTTCTGGATTGGTTAGAAACACTTCTCTGACATTTGGAATGCTATACCTATCTCATTTTTCGTTTAACGATGTAGCGTACAGCGACAACAACATATGTAATAATAGTAAACGGTATCAGCAAGACAGCTACTGAAAAATCAAGTACCACGAATATTGTAACAAAAAGGCCTACACCTGACACATGATTATGGTGAAAATGTAAGAAATAGTAGCAGCCAAAAAATATAGCGGTAACTATAACACAAGCAATGTGTAGGGATATTAGTACACGTCGCATCACAAATCTAGTATATAATACAAAAACTCCAAATATCCTCTATGGTGCGGCATAGCGGACGTATTTCAAACATCAGCTATTGAAGCTGAGAATGACGAGAAGCTCAAAAACCTAGTGAACATATTCGGGTTGTCAGGCAATCTGCTCAATTAGTGGATAGGCCAGTAGCGCTCTAGTCTTTATCTGGGTAGCATTGTGTGGGTCTGCATTAAAATCACCTACACTATTAATATCTATAAACTCAGTCCCTAGAACTCCAATGAAAAACTCAAGCCCCTCTCTGCTCACTATTTCACCATACAGCGTTTCAGCATCTCTTGCCCTTGCATCTGCAATCGCTAATTCTAAGAGTCTCCTTCCTGTACCTTCTCTTTTATCAGAAACCCCTATATAAAGTACTGCATGCGGCTCGCTGATTGAATCGTTAAAACCATAGTAGTGAAGTGTGGCATAGTCAGAACCATCCACCGTTCCAAACTCTACAGTTCGTGGCATATCTCCGCCTACACGGCGAACCATTCTCAGGTCTTTCATACTGAAATTATGACATTATTTCTTGAAAAAGAAAATGAGACCAAAATGGTCTCAATGTTTGGATGCTCTCGGAACGAAAAACATTTGGGTGGGTCGTGGTGCAGCATAGTTGACGTATTTCAAACAGCTGCTATTGATGCACAAGAGGATTATAAGCTAAAACACCTCGTTGAACAATTCCAGCTGTCAGGTAGTTTGATAACTGGTTAGCAGTTTGCCAGCTAGCTATCAAACTATCTACACTTACAGTTTTGTACGTCTGAGCAATTGAGCATTGAACGCCACTACAACAGTTGAAACCGACATAAGTACAGCTCCAAGGGCAGGGGCAAGAACAATACCAGCTCCATATAGAACACCAGCTGCCAGTGGAATTGCGAATACGTTATAACCCGTAGCCCAGCCGAGGTTTTGTAGCATCTTGCGATAGGTAGCCTTTGATAGGTTGATTACCTTTACCACGTC
>Ga0302325_10000537_pt1 | contig 104286 bp, 78 predicted proteins | sample Palsa_T0_2_FD_201948 | JGI IMG/M metagenome (GOLD analysis project Ga0302325, IMG submission 201948) | Peat permafrost microbial communities from Stordalen Mire near Abisko, Sweden - Palsa_T0_2 | ecosystem: Environmental > Terrestrial > Soil > Palsa > Peat permafrost | place: Sweden: Abisko...
ACCGTGCACGACGGAACCCAGGACGTTAGAATTTGGATCGATTCCCAGAACGACGGCTCGAAGTAGCCGCATCGCGGCGCTGGAAAGTGAGGACACGATGATACTGCTTGCCAAACTCGCTCTCGGAGCTCTGGGAACGGTAGTCGCTGCGGGCGGAGTGATTTCAAGCGAAGGCTTCGTCAGCGTGCGCGTGCACGAGAAGAAGCCGGGAGGAACGCACATCTCGCTGATCGTTCCGGCGATGGTTCTCGATACCGGTCTGCATTTCGTTCCCAAGGAGAATCTGCAGGACGCGTCAGAACAAGTCAGGCCGTGGCTCCCGACGATTCACGCGGCGATTGACGCCATGAGATCGGAGGGCGACACGACATTTGTAGAAGTCAAAGAAGAGAATCAGCACGTCACAGTCGCAACGCGCAACGGGGCCATTGTAGTGGACGTTGACGACGACGGTGAAACGGTGCACGTCTCGACGCCGCTTCGAGCCATCGACAACGCCATCGACCAGATCGCAGCCGCGGGCCCAAAAAATTAGCCCCACCACGCGGCGCGTTCCAATCCACCGGGCGCCTTCGGGCGCCCGGGTGGATCGGCTCTACTTCGCCGGCACCCAGTACACTTCTTGCTTCAGCGATGCGTTTGCAAATCCGCGCCGCTTCAAAATTCCCAATCCCAGCTCAATCATCCCAGGATGGCCGCACAAGTATCCGGTCGTATCAGCGCCGGTTAATTTCCAGTGATCCGAGTATTTCCGAATCAAGTCCTCGACGCGCCCAACTTCGCCGGCCCACGAGGGATCGTCCCATGGCCGGCTGATCGTCGCGACATACTTCAGCCACGGAACCTCGGCCGCAATGCGGTCGATCTCCTCACGATATCCAAATTCCCACGAACGGCTGGCGCCATTGATCAGGTAGAAGCGATGATCGCCCGGCGTCTCGCCATTCTTCCAGTCTCGATAAAAGGTTCGCAAGTAACTGACGAACGGGGCAACGCCGGTCACAGTGGAAATCATCAGGTGATTGGTATGCCCGCTTCGCAGATCAAGCGTGAAGCGGCCCTTGGCAATCTTGCGAATCTTCAACTCCGCACCCGGCTGCAGACGGAACAGCAGGGGCGTCAAATCGCCTTGGGGCACGAGTTCGAAGAAAATTTCGAGGGTTTCTTCGTATGGCGAAGAAACGACGGAGTAAGCGCGTTCGACCAGCTTCTCAGGCGTCTGGACGCCAAGAGTCGCGTACTGTCCGGCGACGAAGTTGAACGGGCCACCCGGGTCAACGCGCAACTTCCACAAATCATTTGAGACGTCGATGCGCTCAAGAACACGGGCACGGTAAAACTTGTCCTCCGTAGAAGCCACCAAGGGTCTCCTCGAAGAGATCGGTGAATCCTACTGGTACTCCGCCCTGCCTCCAAGCAGAAAATAAAAGAGGCGCCCGAACGGAGCGCCTCTCGTTACGTCGCCGTAGATGGTAGCGGAATTTGCAGCAGGTCTACTGTGGCGGCCTTCCCTGCTGCATCGTGCGCATCGGATCGAACGGCACAGGCGTACCCGTAATTCGATCTTTCGCGTCGCTGAGGACATGAACGAGGACGATCGTCGACCCTTCCTTGTTCGTGGATTTGACAAGGCCGAATGGAGGCACTTTGGGCGAGATCCAGACATCGGCTCCGTTATCCGAGCGCCAGTGCTCGCAGGCAAATGTCCCAGCCGGCACCGTGATCGTCTCGCTTCCAACTTTCTGTCCCAGAATGCGAACGTCGCTAAATTTGCTTGCTTGCCGCCCGCCCATCATCTGTTCGGACAATTCCATCGGCGGCTGGCCCTGAATCTGAATAATCATCCGGCTGCTCTGAACCGAGCTTCCGTCAAAGACGGCCAAACTTTTGATGATTGTCGTTCCGGGCCGCTGGCCGCCTTCCACCGCTATCTCCATCCAGTAAGCGTCCTTCCCTCCGACGCTTTCCTTGCCGGCAATGAATATATCCATATGATGAGACTTACCGTCCGCCGGCAGCGTGTCATACGATCCGCCCGCGCCGACAACTGGATTCCAGATCCCCGCCATATCCGGCGTTCGCATCACGCCCATCTGGGCGATTCCCGCGGGCGAGATGCAAACGAACAGCAGCACGGCAACTGTAATTCGACAAGCAGCCTTCATGAGTTTCTCCTGTGGACGCGGGGTGCCAAATCTATCGAGGATTCGATCTCGATTCCCTTCCCGGCAGCAATCAGAGATTCCAGATTGTAAGGCAATTCTGCGGTTACGACGTACGCGCCGCGGCCACGCGATCCGATCCAACGATGCGCTCGACGCGGTAGATCGGCTTGTCGCGCCCTTCAAAATGCGTCCGCATCAGCAATTCGCCAATCAGGCCAACGGCAAGCACCTGTAACCCAAACAAGAAAAGCATCATGCCCAGAACCAGCAGCGGACCGTGCTCCTGAAATAAATGCGTCCCGAACAGAATTTTCTCGAAAAACAGAAAAGTCAGAATCCCACCGCCGCCAAAGACGGCCAGGATTCCCGGAGGCCCAAAGAAGTGCAATGGCCGGGTCATAAAGCGCAGAAGAAAACGAATTGTCAGCAGATCGAAGAACACGCGGATCGTCCGCGAAATGCCGTAATGCGATTGCCCGCTCGGCCGAACGATATTCTTGATCGGGACTTCCGTGACCTTGGCGCCGTTCCACGCGGCCAGCGCCGGAATGAACCGGTGCAGCTCGCCGTAAAGACGAATGTCTTTAATGGTTTCGCGGCGATATACCTTGAAGGTCGTTCCGAAGTCGTGGATGTCCACGCCCGAGAACTTCGCCATCATCCAATTCGCCACGCGCGAAGGCAGCCTCCGCAGCAGGTAATTGTCCACGCGCTTCTCGCGCCAGCCGCTGACGATGTCGCTGTCAGTCGCCTCGAATGCATCGAGCATCGCTGGAATATCGGCGGGATCGTGTTGCAAGTCGCCATCCATCGAAATGATGATTTCACCCGCGGCGTAGTCGAACCCGGCGGAAAGCGCTACGGTCTGGCCGTAGTTCCGCTTCAGCCGCAGCGCCACCACGCGCCGATCGAGCCCGGCAAGCTCGGCTAAAATCAATGCGGTGCCGTCGTCACTGTGATCGTCCACAAACACAAATTCAACCGGCTCGTAGCGGCCGGTCATGACATCGGTCAGCCGCGCATAGAGCTCGCGGATGCTCGACTCCTCGTTATGGAGTGGCACGACGACTGAGTATTTCGGGGGCATTCGTTCCGATTCTCTCATTGGATCAGCCCAAGTGGCTCATTTTCTCTCAGTTGAGGTCCCGGTAGGGCATAAGCCGCACGCCGGACTCGCGAATCGCGCCTCTGACATCCGCATCAACCAGCGCATTCAGCTCGATCTGCCGCTGCTGTTTGAGCCTCGTCGAACTTTTTTCGAGCTCCGCATCGCAAATCCCAGGATGGCACATGATTTCGCTCGTGCCCTCCGGCAATTGCTCGATCAGCCGGCGCAGTGCGCTGCCGCACAATTGACCCGTCAACATTACACCGAAAAAATGGTCTGGAGCGCGCAAGTCATACGCCTTCAACCCCCTGCGAAAAGCCGGAGCGGTGATGCTGGCAACCGAAATCAAGAAGCGTTGCGTCACCGCACCATTGGCTTCAGGCAATTTTGCCGTAATCTGCGTTTCCTCGAATGGCTTGCGCACCCGCTTGATGCCAAACTCCCGGGCCACGCGGAAAAGCGCTTCCATAACAATAGGATGCGCATGTGTGTGCTTGTGGCTATCGAGATGCGACGGCGTAATACCGGCCGCAATCACTCGATCGATCTGCGCTCTGAATTCGCGCTCGACATCCTCGCTCACGATCAGGCCGCTCGTAAGTCGCCCGACCAGCTCCAATAAAGTGCGCGGCAGCTCGCCATTCTTCTTTGCCAGGGACGGAATTTCGCCAGCCGGAGCCATGCAGTCCCCACCGACAAGCACGAGGTGGCAGCCAACGTCCATCTCCGGATTTTCACGGACGCGGGCGACGGCATCTTCGAACGCATCACCCGTCGCCATCAACGTGGTGCTAGTGAGGATTCCATCCCGAAACGCCTGAACGATTCCAGCATTAACTCCGGCCGTCAACCCAAAGTCATCCGCATTCACGATCAGCGATTTCATCAAGGTCAGGGCATCATGGAGCAAAAATGAATAATATCACGCGAAGGCACGCACGCTATCGTAGCGTTGGCATCTTGCCGGCGTTTTTCCGCGCGCCCATTCCATCTGTCGCGACAAAGATCCAGCCCGCCATCAAAGATTCTCTCGCCTACAAGTGAGGAGACATCGCCAAAAAACTCCGCACTGCAATTTCACCGCCGCAATTTCCAAATTCGCTCCGCACAAAATAATTTCTCGCAAAAGTTTTCAACAGTTGTGTTGAAAAGCTTGTGGAAAAGCCGCCACTCGCGCACAAAACAGCCCAAAAAACCAATCGTTTATACGTTTTGCACCACGACAGGGCAAATGCGGCCGTTCCCCGCGAAACATTCGGAAGAACGATGCATTCAAAGACGCGTGAAGAAACCGTGGGCAGTTAGAAAAACGCTTCAGACGAAAAATTCCCATCAGCTACGAAGCTAGTACCAACGCGGAGGCTTATCGAGCCTAATATTTATTTCTTCTTCTTCCTTCTCGATGTCATACCACTTCCCGTAAGTGTGCCAGCCCGGCGCAACTATCTGGACCAAAATTTTCCCGCGCGGCACGCTCGGGACCTTCACGCTGCCATCCTGATTCGTTTTGAAATTCATCTCGGCTTCTTTGTCTTTGTGCGTGAAGAAAGTTTTGCCTTCGGGAAAGCGGATATACACGCTGGCATTCGCGACGGGCTTACCGGTGTCGGCTGCGACTACGCTCACCCTAAGCTTCGATTCGTCCGCATCGTCCGGCTTGGTCTCTTTCTTCGGTTGCGGATCGGCCGGTTTCGGGGTAGGCACGGGCTTCGCTGGCTGTGCCGGCTCAGCGGGCTGCTCGGAATGGCCGGTCTGGGCAGCCGGCGACGATGACTGTGGAGGCGGATTGTCACTCGGTTGTTGCGCCGCAACGCTCGAGCAGGCAGCGAAGACCGCCAGAAGGGTTCCCAGTGAAATTCGATAGAGGGTGAAGCCATTCAGATGAGTGCCTTGAACCATTGGCCCGCTTCCATTCGCCGATCGCCGTAACAATTCTAACCGCCGCGTCACACGGGCTAGCACGCAATTTGACTGCCCGCATCGCCTGGGCTAACTTCGAGAGGTCAGCTTCGGCGCAAGCACCTTGCCGGTCACGATCTCTCAGAAATCCGAAGAGTGCATCGCTGCCGGACGCGCGATCGCGCTCGCCAGCCATTGTGCGCAATCTGGGCATGTTTCGCAAGCCGCGTCGCTCGCGGTCTACAACGAGAAAAACTCGAGGAGAAAGCTTAATGGGATTTTCGACCGACGCGATCCATGTGGGCCAGGAGCCCGATCCCGCCACGGGATCAATTGTTGCGCCGATCTACCAGACTTCCACCTACCTCCAGGACGCGCTCGGGCAGAATAAGGGATACGACTATGCCAGAACGAATCATCCGAATCGCAAGGCGCTCGAACGTTGCCTCGCGAAGCTCGAAGGGGCGCCTTCCGCGTATGTCTTCACCACCGGAATGGCCGCCATCGACGCCGTTTTCCGTCTTTTGCGCCCTGGCGAACATTGCGTCCTCTCGGAATCGGTCTACGGCGGGGTTTTCCGGCTGACGACCCAGCTTCTGGTCCAATTCGGGCTCGAATTCAGCTACGTGGATACGTCTTCTGTCGAGAAAATCCAAGCGGCGTTGCGCCCGAACACGAAAATGCTCTACGTCGAGACCCCGACCAATCCGACGATGATCGTCTCCGACCTCGCCGCGTGCGGCCGGATCGCCAAGGATCGCCACCTGACGCTGACAGTAGACAACACGTTCCTCAGCCCTTATCTGCAACAACCGATTGCGCTAGGTGCGCACATCGTCGTGCATTCGATGACCAAGTATCTGAACGGGCACAGCGATTGCACCGGCGGCGTCGCCGTCCTAACGCGCGCCGAAGACGCGGAAAAAATCTATTTCATCCAGCGCTCGGCAGGCGCAGGTCTTGCCCCCATGGATTGCTTCCTCGTCTCGCGTGGCGTGAAGACGCTGGCGGTCCGCATGGAGCGCCACGATGCCAACGGGATGGCGATCGCGAAGTTTCTGCACGGCCATCCAAAGGTTGATCGCGTCGTCTACCCAGGGTTGCCGTCGCATCCGCAGCACGAAGTCGCCAAGCGCCAGCAACGCGGCTTTGGAGCGATGATTTCGTTCGATCTCGGCACGCTCGAGGCAGCGCGCAAACTTTTGAATCACGTAAAACTTTGCTCGCTCGCCGAGAGTCTGGGCGGTGTCGAGACGCTGATTTCGCATCCCGCCACGATGACCCACGCATCGATCCCGCCGGACATCCGCCAAAGAATCGGAATCACTGACGGGCTGGTGCGGATATCGGTCGGCATCGAGGACATCGAAGACTTGATCGCCGACCTCGAGCAGGCTCTCGATAAAATCTAGCTCGCGAGCGAAAGTACTATAGAAAGCTACCGGCGGTTTCGCTTCGGCTGAACAGATTCGCCAAGCCAGCGTAGATAGCCGGTCGCTCCATCGACGATTGGCAACGCGATGATCTCCGGCATATCGTAGCTGTGCAGACGTTCGATTTCGCGGCGCAGCGCGGGGAATCTTTTTCGCGTTGACTTGACGAGAAGCAGGAATTCCTTGGCGCGTTCGATGCGGCCCTTCCAGCGATAGACAGATTCCATCGGCGCAGAAAAAATATTGGCGCAGGCCACAAGCCTTGCTTCGACCAGCGCGCCTGCCAGCCCCTTCGCTTCCTTCATCGAACCGCATGTGACGAGCACAATGATCTTGTCCGTCATTTCCAAACGCGGCCTCGCTCCTCCGTTACCACATCGAAACACACAAAAGTTTTGCCATCTCTCCTTGCGCGCCAAGATACAATAGCGCCGCATGGCGAGCAACGCGATCCACTTCGGCACCTCCGGCTGGCGCGGCATCATGGCCGAGGATTTCACGTTTGCCGGCGTACGTCGCGCCGCCGCCGCCATCGCCGACCACTGCAAAAGCATCAATCGATCTCCGAAACTAGTCGTCGGATACGACACTCGATTTTTTTCCGAAGAATTTGCGCGCGCTGCCGCCGGAATTTTGCGATCGCGCGGCTGCTCCGTCCTCCTATGCGACGGCCCCGCGCCCACGCCTGCTATTGCCTACGAACTCGTTCGCCGAGAATTTGATGGCGCGGTCAACATCACCGCCAGCCACAACCCGGCGGAGTACAACGGCCTGAAATTTTCCGGCGCCAACGGCGGCCCCGCTCTTCCCGAGATCACCCACGATATCGAAGCCCGCGCGGCGAAATATCCGGCCGAAGAATTCTCTGCGCCCGATGACGAACCTACGAACGATTTCGAGAAAATTGATATTCGCGGGCCTTATCTCGCGCGCCTCGCGGAACTTGTACGCTTCAAGACTCTCGCGGCTGTGAAAGGTGCGTACGTTTGCGACGCGGTCCACGGCTGCGGCGCGGGATGGCTCGATCGCGTTCTCGCCGATCACGGAATTTCCGTGACCGCAATCCGAGGCAGCCGCGATGTTCTATTCGAAGGCCACGGCCCCGATCCGTCCGACGAAAATCTCGCGCCGCTGCGGAAAGCGGTGAGCGAAAAGAAAGCCGTCGCCGGACTTGCCACCGACGGCGATGCCGATCGCTACGGTATCGTTGACCGCGACGGCGCATTCATTTCGCCCAATCATATTCTTGCGATGCTCTTCGACTACTTGATTGAGTCGCGCGGCTGGAAGCTCGGAGCCTCCCGCAGCGTCGCCACATCGCACTTCGTCGACGCCGTCGCAAAGTTGCACGGCGTGCCGCTCTACGAAACCCCGGTTGGCTTCAAGTACGTTGGCGAGTTTCTGGCGAAGGACGAAATCGTAATCGGCGGCGAAGAAAGCGCGGGCCTAACGATACGCGGTCACGTACCCGAAAAAGATGGCGTCCTCGCGTGCCTGCTCGTCGCCGAAATGATTGCGGCGCGAGGCGCGTCCATCGCCGAGCAGCGCGCTAATCTCTTTCGCCGGGTCGGCCGCGAATATTGGCCAATCCGCATGAATTTGCATCTCGAAGCAGACGTTCAGCGCCGGCTGATGAACAAATTGAAGTCGGAGCCCAAGGAACTCGCCGGCAAACGCATCACAAAAATTGACCGCACCGACGGCCTCAAGGTTATTCTCGATGGTGGCGATTGGGTGTTGATGCGTCCGTCGGGAACCGAGCCGCTCGTGCGAATCTATTCCGAATCCACATCCGATCGTGCCGCGCAACAATTGGCGGAGGAGGCTCGCAAGTGGATCAATCAGTAGGCTATTTCGCGCGGCTTCGCGAATTCGCCAAAGCCAACGCGCGCACAATTTTTATTCTCGGCTTCGTTTTGCTTCTGCTCCAGGATGTTTTCGGCACTCACGGCGTGGTGGCCATGCGCCGCTCCCAACAGGAAGCAGCGCAGATTGGCAAAGAGATCAAGCAGCTTGACGACGAAAATAAGCAACTCGACCAACGCGTGAAGGAATTGAAGTCAGACCCGCACGCCATCGAGGAAATCGCCCGCAAAGACGTGGGACTTGCCCGGCCGGGCGACATCATATTCAAAGTAACGCCACAGTCCGGCGATACTTCGCGGAACCTGAACCCGCCGGATTCGTCCTCGGCTCCAGCAAAACAATCACCCTAATCTAATATCAAATATCGAGTGTTATTAGGCGGGCTGTAGTTTCCTGCGCAGCGCTGCCAATATTTCGGCGCCGCGGCCCTTCGTCGTGGTTCTGAAGATGGACAGCAGAACCATCGCCGTGAAAATGATGGCGAGCCCCAGCGTCGCCATCGGAATTGTCTGCGCGTGCTTCTTGAGAATCGAAAAGCGACCGTAGACAAACTCGATGTGCACCCAGTACACCAGCAGCGAAGTCTGACCAAGCTGTGCGATCGGGCTGAAAATCCAGCGCGGCAGTCCCCACCGGCACCACGCATAACTGACCGCGATAATCACAAATAGAACGCCCACGCGCGCGAGAAAAAAGTTCGGACTGGTATGCCAAAAATCGTAAACGGAATAGAGCTGCAGCGGCCAGGCGTCAAGCCACAGCGCCAATTTGTACAGCACCACGCCGCCCACGCCAAAGGCCGCCGCTGCGAGGCCTAAATTCTTCCGCGACCATTCGCTGAATAGCAGAAATCCCGCTGCGAGTCCCGCAAACGCGAACGCCGTCCACGAAAATATCGGGAAGAGCCACGGCTGCGGCTTGTCGAATGTATGCACGCCGTTGATGTAGGACCCGAGATACCACGGCAGCCAATGCGGCCGCCACGTCGTCCACAGCGGTGGAGTTGCAAGCGCGATAGCGGCGGAAGTCGCTGCAGCGAGTACGATATTCGCCGCGCGCGTTCGGGTGAACCAGCAACCGATCCCCATCAACATGATCGAAACGCCGATCGTATTGAGGACGTCCACGCGCAGCAAATCGGTCCACGGCGCCCAGGGCTGGCCGAGGACGAACTCCTGCACGCGGAAAAGCATGCCGAGCCCGAAAATCTCGGCCCCGCGGCGAATCGTCATTATCGCAATTTCGTTCGCCGGCACATTTTTTTGCCGCATGCGATCCGTGATTAGGGCAAATGAAACTCCAGCGAGGAAAAGAAACAGCGGCGCCGGCAGCGTCCCGCCAAGCTGCGAAAGCTGAATGAATTTTGATTGCCGTGCCGCGCCTCCAAGCCACGAATCGTAGCAATGCGTCTGAAACATCAGCACGCACGCGAGGCCGCGCATCCAATCAATGTAGGCGAGGCGATTTTTTGTCGCGTCAGGCATCGGCCAAAACGCACCAAGCATCGCCGAGCCATGCCGCCAAATCAACTTTTTTAAAGCTCGTGAGTCGCCTGCGATAATATTCTGGCGATGTATGCGCAATCGCAAACTCGAGAGATGCCGCCGATTGCCGCCGCAATCATTTGGGCGGCGCTCGTCGTGCTCGGCGTCGCGTTAGGTATCCATCTGGGTTTCGGCGGAATTCGATTCGCCGCCGCGATGGCTGTTTGCGGCGTGCTTCTGGCCGGACACATTTTTCCAGCGGCGCCGCGCCTTCGAAATCAGTTACTCAGCTGGTTCGCGAAGCGCGGCGGCGTCTTTGCTGTACTCATTCCGCTCGGGGCATTCATCGTCTACTCGACGGCTGTCGCAGGCAATTGGAAAACGGCGCTGGCCAGTGCCGCCTACGTTCTCCTGCCCACGCTCGTTCTCGTCGGTGTAGCGCGAAAAGAAAACGCAACCTTCGTGGACTACGTCGCCGTCCTCCTGATCTGGCTGCCGGTCGAATTTCGCTGGATGTACAAGCTGCTACCCTATCCGCCGCCGCTGACGCACACTCTCACCATCCTTCTCGCCGTGAACACCGCCCTCGCGGCGTTCCTATTTTCGCGCCAGCTTTCTGGCATTGGCTACGCGGTGGAATGGCGCCGCGGATTCTCAATGGCCGTCGCATTCAATTTCCTCGCATTCATCGCCATCGCAATTCCGCTCGGTGAGGCGCTTGGCTTCTTGCACTTTGCTCCAAGTCTCACTCGATTGCGTTCGGTACCGCTCGCCGCCATCGGCATCCTCTTCTTCACCGCATGGCCGGAAGAATTATTGTTCCGCGGCTTGCTCCAGAACTTGCTGGCGAAATCGCTGAAGAACGAATGGGCAGGTTTAATCGCGGCGGCTCTCGTTTTCGGCGCGTCGCATCTCAACAACGGCGGGTTCCCGAACTGGCGCTACGGCATTCTCGCCACAATTGCAGGAATTTTTTATGGACGGGCGTGGATAAAGACAGGCTCGCTGCTTCCCGGCGCGATCGTTCACGCTCTAGTAGATGTTCTGTGGCACATCCTGTTTCGCTGAAGCAATTCAGAACAACAAACGGAGATTGCTACCGCACAACTCCGCTGAGCGGGCTAGATGCCGTCGCGTAAAGCTTCTTCTCAATGCGCCCAGCGAGAAACGCTTTCCGTCCCGCGGAAACAGCCTCTCTCATCGCCTCAGCCATCAGCACCGCATCCTGCGCCCCCGCGATCGCCGTATTCATCAGCACGCCATCCGCGCCCAACTCCATCGCCACGGCCGCGTCCGAAGCGGTTCCAACTCCCGCGTCCACGATCAGCGGAACTTCCGTAATTCGCTCGCGCAAAATCCGAAGATTCGCGAGATTCTGAATTCCCATTCCCGATCCAATGGGCGCGCCAAGCGGCATCACAGCCGCGGCTCCGGCATCAATCAGCTTTCTCGCCACCACGAGATCGTCATTCGTATACGGCAGCACGACGAAACCGTCCTTCACTAGTTCCTTCGTCGCCCGGATGAGATCCTCGGTGTCCGGAAAAAGCGTCTGCTCGTCGCCGATCACTTCGAGCTTCACCCATTCCGACAATCCCACTTCCCGTCCCAATCGCGCCGTGCGAATTGCCTCGTCAGCGGAACAGCAGCCGGCTGTGTTCGGCAAAATAAAAATCTTCGAGCGGTCAATGTAGTCGAGCAGCGATTCTTTCGTGCGATCCGTCAGGTTCACGCGCCGTACCGCAACCGTGACCATATCCGCGCCCGACGCCTCGTGCGCCCGCGCCATTTCCTGAAAACTGCGATATTTCCCCGTGCCAACAATCAGGCGCGATCGAAACGCGCGCCCGGCAATAACGAGTTCACCCGGCATGAAAGATCTCCCAATTCAATTCTACTCTGTGCGAGAAATTGTTTGTAGCGCCGCGCCGGTGATTCCTGCGGGCCGTTCAGGTGAGCCGCTGAGGACGCGGCTCTTCGACATCCGCGTACAAGCCTTCGATCACATCCTTGTAGCGCTGTTCGATCGCGCGCCGCTTCAATTTCAGCGTGTAGGTAAGCTGCCCATTCGCGGCCGTGAAATCTTCGGATATCAGCGCGAAACGCTTTGGCCGCTCGTACTGCGCAAACGAAGCCGTCAGCCGCTCCATTTCATCATTCACGAATTGGCGCACCCACGGATTCGCCACAGCTTCATCGTGAGTCCCGATGTCATGTCCTGTGTCGCGCCCTTTCGCCTCGAGCCCCGCAAAATTCGGTACCAGCAACACGCTGATAAACTTGCGCCGGTCTCCCACCACAATCGCATTGGCGATATACGGGCTGCTCTTCAGCCGGTTCTCAATCGGTTGCGGCGCCACAAATTTTCCCGCGGAAGTTTTGAGCAATTCTTTTTTTCTGTCCGTGACGACGAGATATCCGTCCGCGTCGAGATGTCCTATGTCGCCGGTTCGCAGCCATCCGTCCGGCGTAAACGCGTCGCGGGTCTGGTCGGGCTTCCGGTAGTAGCCCTGCATCACGCAATTCCCTTTCACGAGAATCTCGCCATCTTCCGCAATCCGCACTTCGACATTCGGAATGGGACGCCCGACAGTCCCAACCTTATTCGCGCCCGGAGCATTCGCCGCAACGATGGGCGAAGTTTCCGTCTGCCCGTACCCCTGAAAGATCGGAACGTCTATCGAAGCGAAAAACTCGCCCAACTCCACGGCCAGTGGCGCGCCGCCGGAACAAAACGTCCGCACGCGCCCGCCTAGCCCGGCGCGAATTTTCGAATAGACGAGCTTGTCGGCTATCTTCCATTTCAACCGCGTCCAGCCCGACGCCTCGCGCCCATACGCGCGCCACGGCATCGCTTCTTGCGCCACTCGCAACGCCCATTCGAAGATTTTCCGCTTGAGCCCCTTCGTCTGGCGCCCCTTTTCGAGAATGCTGGCATACATCTTCTCGAAGAAACGCGGAACCGCAGCGACGATCGTCGGCTGCACTTCCATCAGCGCCTGAACGATGGTGTCGATTTGCTCGACGTACGCCACCGGCACGCCGCGGAAAAAATAGCCGTAGTCGATCGTGCGTTCGTAAACATGCGCCAGAGGCAGCACGGAAAGCGCCAGATCGGTGGTGAGGAATTCGTGGCACGCGAGAGCGTCGAGCGCGTTGGAAGTGAGATTCGCGTGCGAAAGCATCACGCCCTTCGGCTCGCCCGTCGTTCCCGATGTGTAAATGATCGTCGCGAGTTGGTCCGAAGTGACAGCGGCGGAATTGCGGCGATACTCAACGATGTCAGCTTCACCTGCCCCCACGATTAAAGTTTCATAACGCAGAGCTTCGCCGCCGAGATCGGCAGGCCCGCCCACCGCGATCACGTGCTCGAGCCCCGGCAAATGATCGCGGCAGGCGAACAGTGTTCGCGCCTGCTTTTCTCCCGCCGAAATTGCGATCTTCGCACCCGAATCGTTCAGGATGTACGTGATGCGATCGGGAGACTCGTTGAAATAAAGCGGGACGTTCACACCGCCGATTCCCTGAATCGCAAAATCCGCGACGTGCCACTCGGGACAATTCGGCGCCAGCAGCCCCACGCGGTCGCCCGGCTTCACGCCGAGCTCTTGCAACGCCTTGGCGAGGCCCGCCACGCGCCGCAGCATCTCGCTAGCCGGAATGCTCTCCCAGCCGGCGTCCGTCTTCCAAATCTGCGCGCGCGGGCACGCGTACTGATCCACCGCGTCAAGAAAACATTTCGTAGTCGAGGGAAAGGCCATCGCTAAAATCACTCTAACCCACCCCGCTCCCGGCACGCAACGCGCCCCGCACCCGCGATATCCATCAGTTCCCGATTGACGTTGCGAGCTCAACTGGTCGGCGTCTACGCCAAGGAAGAAAAGATGGAGTATAGTCGAGAAATTTACTCCACGGGAATCTCAACTTAGGAGAAGAAAACATGGCGCGACGCATATTCCTAGCTCAACTCGCGGTGTTACCTTTTCTAGCGTTGGGGATGAAACAGCAGGACTCCAAAAAGCCTCTGAATATCATGATGAAGGGCGCGTGGGGACCCGATGACCCGACAAGGGCGTCATTTCCATTTCTCCACGGACTCGCCCTCGCGGAAGCCGGCCACAACGTGCAAATCTATTTACTCTCGGACGCCGCGTCTTTGATGCGAAGGTCCACGTTGAACGCGATTTTTCCAGTTGGCTGGCCTCCATTGAGCGAGACACTCGCAAAAGTTGTCGCAAAACATATTCCGATTTATTCCTGCGGAGCGTGCTCCCGTGCCCGCGACGTCACGGAAGCGGACTTGAATCAATGGCGAGCAAAATTCGGCAGTCCGCCAATCTTTGTCTCGATGGTGGAGTGGGCGGACCGAATTATCGTCGAGTGAAAATATCGTTAAGGAGCGGGCGAGCGTAGGTATTCGCCTGTCCCCGCGTAAGCTAGAGTAATGCAAATTGATGCAGAGTCGGCCCAAGTCCTGGTTAGTCGGGGTAATCGGAAACTAGACCGTCCGCGCACGTGAGGCACACGTTGCGCGACGTGAATTCGCAAGCCGCCTAGCTAAGATGGCCGTGCCGGGAGTTGGGGACGGGAGTTCGATTGATGGGTAATTTGGCTACTGAAGACAAGACGCGCGCGCCCGTCGTGCGCGGACCGCGCGGCACTTCGCTCACCTGCAAAGGCTGGCAGCAAGAAGCCGCGATGCGCATGTTGATGAATAATCTCGATCCCGACGTCGCCGAAAAGCCCGCCGAGTTGATCGTCTACGGCGGCCGCGGCAAGGCCGCCCGCGATTGGAATTGCTATCACGCCATCGTGAAGTCGCTGCAGTCTCTAGCCGCCGACGAAACTCTTCTCGTCCAATCCGGAAAGCCCGTCGCAATTTTTCGCACGCATGACTACGCGCCGCGCGTCTTAATCGCCAATTCAAATCTCGTCGGCCACTGGAGCAACTGGGAGCAGTTCGACGCGCTCGATCGCGCGGGCCTGATGATGTACGGCCAAATGACCGCCGGAAGCTGGATCTACATCGGCTCGCAAGGAATTCTCCAGGGAACATACGAAACCATCGCCGCGGCGGGACGAAAACATTTCGGGAGCGATCTCGCGGGCAAGCTCGTCGCCAGCGGCGGCATGGGCGGCATGGGCGGCGCGCAACCTCTCGCAGCCACGCTGAATGGCGCCGCATACCTCGGTATCGACGTCGACCCCGAGCGAATCAAACGCCGCGTCAAGACCGGCTACTGCGACATGATGGTGAACGATCTCGACGAAGCGCTGCGAATTCTCAAGAACGCCGTCCGCAAGCGCGAGGCTGTTTCCGTCGGCCTAATCGGAAATTGCGCCGACGTGATTCCGGAACTGGAGAAGCGCGGCGTCGTTCCAGACATTCTCACCGATCAAACCAGCGCGCACGATCCGCTCTACGGCTACATCCCCCAAGGCCTCAGCGTCGAAGAAGCCTCCGAACTCCGCCAGAAAAATCCCGACGACTACAAAAAGCGCTCGCTCGCTTCCATCGCGCGCCACGTGGAAGGCATGCTGGCTCTGCAAAAACTCGGCTCGATCACATTCGACTACGGCAACAACATCCGTACCTTCGCATTCCAGCAAGGCGTGAAAAACGCCTACGACTTCCCCGGCTTCGTGCCCGCCTACATCCGCCCTCTTTTCTGCGAAGGCCGCGGGCCATTCCGCTGGGCCGCGCTTTCCGGCGAACCATCCGACATTCGCCGCACCGATCAGCTCGTGCTCGAAATGTTTCCGCACGACGAAGTTCTAACGCGCTGGATTCGCCTGGCGCAGAAGCGCGTTCAATTTCAAGGCTATCCGGCGCGAATCTGCTGGCTCGGCTACGGCGAGCGCGACAAATTCGGCCTCGCGCTGAACGATCTCGTCGCGCGCGGCGAACTCAAAGCGCCGATCGTCATCGGCCGCGATCATCTCGACTGCGGCTCGGTCGCCTCGCCCTATCGCGAAACCGAATCAATGAAGGACGGCTCGGATGCCGTCGCCGATTGGCCGCTGCTCAACGCTCTCTTGAACACGGCAAGCGGCGCGAGTTGGGTCTCGATTCACAATGGCGGCGGAGTCGGAATCGGCTACTCGCTCCACGCGGGCCAAGTGACCGTCGCGGATGGCACCAAAGAGATGGCGACGCGCATCGAGCGCGTCCTCACCAACGATCCCGGAATCGGCGTGGCTCGCCACGTGGATGCTGGCTATCCCGAAGCCATCGAGTTCGCGCGCAAATCCGATATCAAAATTCCGATGCTATGAATCACGCGGATGCCCTCGCGCATCCAAAAGCCTAGCTCGAACGAATTCAACGGAGGCGCACTATGTTTGTAATCACGGGAGCGACCGGCAACACGGGCCACGTAATCGCGGAAAAACTTCTCGCCAAGGGCCAGCCAGTGCGAGTGATTGGCCGCAGCAAAGAACGTCTCGACGCTCTCGCCCAAAAGGGCGCGGAGGCCTTTGTCGCGGACGTTAACGATCCGGAAACCATGACTCGCGCATTCACCGGCGCAAAGGCCGTCTACGCCATGCTTCCTCCGGACCACACCGCAAAGAGCATGCGTGAGTCGCAGGATCGCGCGAGCAATTCCCTCGCAGCAGCGCTCGAGCGCTCCGGCGTGTCACACGCAGTCTGCCTCAGCAGCATGGGAGCCGATAAACCCGAGCGCGTCGGCCCCGTGAATGGATTGCATTATTTCGAACAGAAGATAAATGCAATTTCGAAACTCAACGCCCTCATCCTGCGGCCGACCTATTTCATGGAAAATAATTTCGCGCAGATCAAGCCGATTCAATCCATGGGCACAATGGGAGGCATCCTAAAGCCTGATCTTCCGCTGGCACAGATCGCATCGCGCGACATCGGCGCATACGCCGCCGACGCTCTCCTGAAATTGAATTTCACCGGCCAAACCACGCGCGAGCTCCTCGGCCAGCGCGATGTCTCCATGAAAGAAACGGCTGCTGTCTTAGGCAAGGCCATCGGAAAACCGAATCTGGGATATTCGCAGTTCCCCGCGTTCGCCGTGGAAATGGCGATGAAGCAGATGGGTATGCCAGCGGACTACGTGAAGCTATTGATCGAAATGCTCGAGTCCATCAATTCAGGATGGATGAAGCCGCTCGAAGCGCGTTCCGCCGAAAATACCACGCCGACATCAATAGAAGTTTTCGCCACGGAGGAATTCGCGCCACACTTCAAAAGTCAAGCCGCGGGAGCATAACGCTTCTCTTCGCGCGGCCTCAAAGAATTACTTGGCGCGATCATATCCCGGCCCCAGCAAAACTTTGCCGGGCCGCGCGCCCGTCATCTTGCCATCGTCAATCACCGGCAGTCCATTCACCAGCACGTAGTCCATCCCCACTGAAAATTGATTCGGATTTTCATACGTCGCCACATCGTGCACCGTTTCCGGATCGAACACGACCACGTCCGCCCACATTCCCACCTTCAACACGCCGCGATCCGTCAGCCCCATCTTCTGCGCAGGCAGCGAACTGAATTTCCGAATCGCATCCGGCAATGTCAGCAATTTCTCTTCGCGCACATATTTACGAAGAATTCGCGGGAATGTCCCATACGCGCGAGGGTGCGGATGTTCCTGTCCCAGAATTCCCTCCGGTGAAGTTCCCTCGGAGTCGTTATCAATCGAAACCCACGGCTGCTTCAGCGCCAGCGCGACATCTGACTCCTGCATGCCGAAGACAGACACATACGTATACGCATCATCCTGAATGAGGAAATCGAAAAGCGCGTCCTTGGGATCTTTCCCCCACATCTTCGCGATCTCAGCCAAGTTTTTCCCTTGCAGCGGCCGCAATTTCGGATTGTGCACGGCGCTGATCAAAATCGCCTCAGGCCCGGGAATTTCGTTCCATTCGTTGTCCCAGTCCTTCGATGGCTCGTCCATTTCCTTCTTGATTCCCTCGCGCATCGCCGGATCTTTCAATCGCTCAACAAGTTTTTCGTCGCCGCCGTCATGCGCCCACGGCGGTATGAAAGCGGAAAATGTGTTCGACCACGCCGTATACGCATAAGTGTTCGCCGAAATGTCGAGGCCCGAAGCGCGCGCCCGCTCGATAAACTTGACCACGTCGGGCATCCGTCCCCAATTCGCCTTGCCAGCAACTTTCAGGTGCCAAATTTCGACTGGAATCTTCGCTTCCCGCCCAATTCGCGAAGTCTCTTCCAGCGCATCCATGATGCCATCGCCCTCGCTGCGCATATGCGTTGCGTAAATGCCGCCATATTTGGCCGCTTCGCTCGCCAGCGCTATGAGCTCGTCCGTCTTCGCATACGGCGCCGGCGCATATTCGAGCGCAGTCGAGACGCCCATAGCACCCTCGTCCATCGCCTCGCGCACAAGCGCGCGCATCTGGTCGAGTTCAACGCCTGTCGGCGCGCGATCTTCCTCGCCAATCACATACCGCCGCACCTGCGTGGCGCCAACGTAGCTCGCGAAATTAATTCCGATTCCCTGCTTATCAAGCCGCGCAAAATATTCGCGAAAAGTCTTCCAGTCGGGAGTAATGCCGAAATGCTCGTAGGTCAGATGATCGGCTTGCAGAAGGCCAGCAGTTTCCGGCGCCCCCGAGTTGCCTTCGCCGGTAATTTCCGTCGTAATCCCCTGATATATTTTCGAAGGCACGCGCGGATCAACAAGTATCGTCAAATCGGACTGCCCGAGCATGTCAATGAACCCCGGCGCAATCACGCGTTGGTGCGCGTCGATAATCCGCTTCGCGGAAATTTTGCCAAGACGCCCAATTGCCACGACGCGCCCATCGCGGATCGCCACATCGCCCGAATACCACGGCGAGCCGGTGCCATCGAGAATTCTGCCATCGCGAATCAAAATATCGAAAGGCGCGGAATTCGCATCAACAGGACCTCGGTGCGCCGCATTCAATGCCAGCAAGGCGGTCAGCGCCGCAAAGATTCCCAGAAACGTTCGCTTCATCGTCACACCTCGTCATAACACCCTAACCGAACCCGCGCGAAATAATAGGCCACATTCGCCCTCGCTCCAAGAAACTGCGCTTCGCAGTGGCAGTTCGCGCGCCAACACGCTAAACTCATCACCCGCATCGTGCCCGACTTGCTCATCACTGGCTGCTCTCAGCTTCTCACCTTGCGCGGGCCCGCTCCTCGACGCGGCCGCGAATTGCGTGATTTCGAAATCATCCGCGACGGCGCGCTCCTGGTTCGCGAGGGCGAAATTCACGCCGTGGGAACGCGCAAAAACGTCGAACGCCTTCGCCAGGCGCGTCGCGCCAAGAAACTCGATCTCGGCGGACGCGTCGTTCTCCCCGGGTTCGTCGATTCGCATACGCACCTTATTTTTGCCGAGAGCCGCGCCGCCGAGTACGAAAAAGGAATCGCCGGCGTCAGCTACGAAAAAATCGCGAAAACCGGCGGCGGCATCCTCTCGAGCGTTCGCAAACTCCGCCGCATGAGTCCCGATGAGTTGAAAGTTCGCGCTCACGTTCATCTGCGGCAAATGGCCGAGCACGGCACGACGACCCTCGAAGCAAAAACCGGCTACGGCCTCGATTTCTCAAGCGAGGTCAAAACCCTCGAGGTCGTCCGCGAGTTGCGTCTCGAGCAGCGCCTCGACATCGCCACCACGTTTCTCGGAGCGCACGTCGTTCCGCCCGAATACAAGGGCCGCACGGAAGATTTCGTGGACCTCGTCGCGCGCATTTGGATTCCCTACATCGCTCAGACCGGCCTCGCGCAATTTTGCGATGTCTTCTGCGATCGCGGCGCGTTTACGGTTCATCAGGCCGCGCGCATTCTCATGGCCGGCCTCGTCTGCGGCCTCACGCCGCGGCTTCACGCCGATCAACTCGCTCGCACGGGCGCCGCGCGCCTTGCCGTCCGCCTTCAGGCCGCGAGCGCCGACCATCTCGATAAAGTGAACGCCGGCGACATTCGCACGCTCGCCGATTCCAAAGTCGCGTGCACGTTGCTCCCCGGATGTTCCTTTCACCTCGGGCTTGAGCGCTACGCACCAGCGCGTGCGCTCATTGATGCCGGCGCCGCCGTAGCGCTCGCCACAGATTTCAATCCCGGAACATGCCCCACGCCGAACATGCAAATGATTCTTTCGATCGCCTGCTCCGCGCTGAGAATGACGCCGGCCGAGGCAATCGCCGCTGCCACAATCAACGGCGCCTACGCTCTCCGGCGACATTCGCGCGTCGGTTCCCTCGAAGTTGGCAAATTCGCCGACATCGCGGCCTTCGATGTGGATGACTATCGCGAAATCCCTTACTATTTCGGCGTGAATCATTGCAGCCTGGTGATGAAACGCGGCTCGGTGATCTTTGAAACAGCCGAGAATTGAAAATTTTCCCGAACAGCCGGCGCAACATGCGTCTCCCCGCTACAAATGAAAACTCTGATTGAGTGCGTTCCAAACTTCTCTGAAGGCCGGGATCTCGCAAAAGTCGACGCTATCGTCGCCGTTATGCGCGAGGTTGAGGGCGTGTATCTCCTCGATCGCGAAAGCGACGCCGATCACAACCGCAGCGTCATCACTCTCGTAGGCGAAGCCGAGCCCGTTGCCGAAGCTGCGCTTCGCGGCGTTGGCAAAGCTCTCGAGCTGATCGATCTCACAAAGCATTCCGGTGCCCATCCGCGCATGGGCGCCACTGATGTGGTGCCATTCATTCCCATCGAAGGCGTCACCATCGAAGATTGCATCGCCCTCGCGAGGAAAGTCGGCCGCGCCATTTGGGAGCGCTATCAAGTTCCGGTTTATCTCTATGAGGCCGCGGCGCAACGCCCCGAACGCGCGAACCTCGAAAATATTCGCAAGGGCCAGTTCGAAGGCTTGCTCGAAGAAGTCCCGCGCAATCCGGCCCGTGCACCCGATTTCGGCGAGCAGCGGCTTCACCCAACCGCGGGCGCGGTGGTCGTCGGGGCGCGAAAATTCCTGATCGCTTACAACATCAATCTCAATACGTCCGACATCGAAATCGCCAAGCGCATCGCGAAAAATATTCGTTTCTCGAACGGCGGCCTGCGTTACGTGAAAGCGATGCCCGTAGATTTGAAGGCGCGTAAACTCGCGCAGGTTTCCATCAACATGACCGATTTCGAGCAGACCCCGCTGCACCGCGTCTTTGAAATGGTCAAGCGTGAAGCCGAACGCTACGGCGTCTCGATCGTTGGAAGTGAAATCGTCGGCCTCATCCCCAAGCGCGCCATCGAGATGACCTCAGACTTCTATCTTCAACTCGAAAACTTTTCGCCCGCGCAAGTTCTCGAAAATCGTTTGGCCGCATCCCTGGCAGGCGCGCCAATCGAAACGGTCGGAAAATTCGCGACGCTAGCCACGCCGTTTCTCGAAGCCGTCGCGCAACCTACGGCGACTCCGGGTGGCGGCTCCGTTGCAGCTCTCGCAGCAGCGCTGGCCGCCAGCCTCGGTCAAATGGTCGCGGGCCTATCGCGCAAGAAAAAATCCCAAGCTGCCTTCGCGGACCAATTAAGCGAGGCCCTCGCCGAATTTCGCACGGCCTCAAAAGAGTTTGCCCAGGCCATCGACCGCGACGCCGCATCCTTCGATGCCGTCATGGCCGCGCACAAGCTGCCCAATACGACGCCGGACGAATTGACGCGCCGCCAAACCGAAATCCGCCAAGCTCTGTTCGTCGCCGCCGAGGTTCCCCTGCACGTCGCGCGCAAAGCTGTTGTGACATACGAACGTCTCGGGCAACTGGAAGGCCTATCAAGCGCTTCTATGTTGTCAGATGTTCATGTGGCCCGATTGATGGCCATCGCGGCGGTTCGCGGCGCGCTCGAAAATGTCGCCATTAATCTCGAGTCCATGATGGAGGCAGGCGCGGACGCGAACATTGTCGCCAAGCTTCGCTCCGACGCAGCAGCGCTTGAAGCGCGCGTCTCAGAAAGCAATGGCAATATTGTCGCGGGCAAGCCTAAGTCTTAAAGATGTGGCGCCGCTGATGAAATTCTAGGGGGACGGGAAAATGAGAAAGTCATTCGGGCGGCTCGTCGCTGTTTTCGCCGCCATGAGCATTTGCATTCTCGCGGCATCGGCGATTCTCACGCGCCCGGCCGCCGCTGGAAGCCTCAGCACGGATATCATCGGCATGTTCCCCAGGGATATCGGCGAGTTCGCCTATGCCGATCTCAAGGCAGCGCGCCAGCATCCGTGGTTCGCGCAATTGCGCGACCAGCTTCTCCCCGTGAATTTCCGCCAGTTCGAACAATTTCTCACCACTGCAGGAATCGATCCGACCACGCAAGTGGACGAAATGGCCTGGGCCGCTTTCGCCCCGAGTAAGGATCAGGGCGAACAGATTGTTGGCGTGGCTCTCGGAGGCTTCACTCCCAGCGCAACCGAAGAGCGCTTCAAGCAGCAAAAGTTGGCCTCAGTCGAAGTGCACGGCTACAAGCTCTGGGCTTTCGGCAGCGGCGTGGGTGGAAACGACATTCTTTTCTTCTTCCTTGATTCGAACACGGCGGCTTTCGGAAATCGCTCCGCGCTCGAAAAGTTGATCGACGTGCATTTCGGCGGCTCGGAAAGCCTGCTCACCAACACGGAACTTTTTCCGCTCATCAAAGACGCCAACGGAAACGGAACCGTCTGGGCCGTCCTGAACAAGTCCTACACGCACATCGCGATGATGCAGCTATTGCCGCAAGCGAGCCAGTTCCCGCAGGCCTCTGCGATCATCGATCGCCTGAAGGCCATGGAAATTCACGTCCAGACTGGCAACGGCCTCGACACGCAATTCCAGGCCGTCTGCAACACCGTGGATGATGCGAACACGCTAGCCGCGGCGCTACAGGCAGGCGTCATGATGCGCCGTTACCAGGAAGCGCAATCGCATCCCGACGTAGCCAAGGCGCTCGATTCCGTCAGCGTCTCGCCCACCGGCGACCACATCAAAATCGACATCCCCATCACCGAGGATCAGCTCCAAGGCCTAATCAAGAATCACGCCTTCGCCGCAGCGCAACTGTAAGCGCTCATCGACGCAAGTGTCGGCAACTAGGCCGCTCAGCTCTTGTACCGCTGGCGCCCCGCCGGCTCTTAGCCGCTCAAAGTCACTCGCCCTATTCATCGGCAAGCGTGCCGTCAGGCACTTGTAGCGCCCGGCTTCCGCGATTTGTGCGTCCCGGCCTGGCCGGGAAGCCGGGCATCTTCGCCTTTCACTCCGCGGCGATGACGCAAACGGATATTCCACCAAATTGTTCTGGGAATGAATTTCTAACTGCGAATGTTCTTACTGCCGTGCGCTAATAAATTCAACAAGCGTAATCTGAAATGACCCCTGCCCCATCTCGCTCGTAGCCTTGTCAACGCGCTTCTGCAACTCTTTAATCTTCGCTTCCGTTCCCGGCTCCGGCGCGCACGGAAATTGAATCGTCACTTCGATCCGGTCGCCCAATTCATCGCAGATGATTCGTACCATAGGCTCGCGTCCATTCGACGCCGGCCAGGTATCGCGGCATGTCTGCTCGGCGGCACGGATCAGCGCCTGCCGTCGCGCGTCGCTCATCCCCACGCGCCCCGCGGCGTGCTCGATAATCGCGGCCAGCGCCTTAAACAATCGAGGATCTTCCTCGAGCCGCGCTTCCGTCCGAACGAAATCATTCTCCACGGGCATCCACCGCGCGCACATCGCAGGCTTCCCGGCAATCCGGGCAGTAGTAAAGCCCGTCAATACAAAGCCGAACTCCCTGCTGCGACTGGCAATAACAACAATACTTCTCGCAACTGCACTTCTCTTCCGGCTGATCGCACTGCGAACATAGGACCGGTCCGCTCACCGAGACCCATCCGTGCGTATTGGCAAAGCCATCTGCAGTGAATTTTAGGCCAACCCCGCCAAGCCCACAAGACGCATTCTGCGCCGCGGTTATAAGCCAGCAAGTCGAAGGACCTGCACGTCGAAGTGATTGTGGATCGGCTCGACGGCTCGTTATTCCATCCCGATTCAGCCGGTAGAGATTGCAGGAGTATAATCAGCCGGTGGGAGGTGTCGGGCCATGCCTTCACTTTCAGCTGTACTTTTCTCGGCAACCGTTGCGCTGTACCTTGCACTTGCGATAGTTTTGGCGCGCAAATACTTGCGAACGCGCGATATTGGCTTTCTCTGGTTGGGCGCCGCTGTTGTCATTTGGCCTCTTGTATCTCGGCTGCTTGACCTAGGCGAGCACCATCTCCTTGACCGAATTTTGAGCCGCAAGTCTGCGGGGTTTTACCCGTTCAATTTAGTTGCACAAGGCCAAATGACGATTGGCAATTTCACGTCATCACTCGCCCTCTTTCACGCACTCATCGGAGCCGGTCTTCTATTGATTGCTGCACTTTATCTCTACGGAACGAAAAGCCACAACAAACTACAGAGTGCAGCGTAGCCACTCAAGTCATCTGGCAGTCTCAACCCACCGCCCCGAGCGGTTTTCTTGACACTCCAAAATTCGCATGCTACGGTGAATTGCGAGCCATAAATTTGAGATTTTATTCGTGAGCACGCCTGCCCCCACACAACTTCGCAAAACTGCCTTAAACGCCGCCCATCGCAGCTTGGGCGCCAAGATGGTCAATTTTGGCGGCTGGGATATGCCGCTCGAATACTCCGGCATTCTTGCCGAGCACGAAGCCGTCCGCACCCGCGCTGGAATTTTCGACGTCAGCCACATGGGAGAGATCGAGATTCTCGGCGCCCAATCGCTCGATCTCGTGCAGCATGTCACCTGCAACGACGCAAGACATCTCGCCGATCGTCAAATCCAATATTCCGGCTTGATGACGCCCGCGGGAACTTTCGTGGACGATCTTCTCGTCCATCGCATATCGCCGACGCACTATTTTCTCTGCGTAAACGCCTCGAATCAGGATGGCGATTTCGATCACATCGCTGCGCATAACAATTTCGACGCGCGCGTCCAAAATAACGGCGACGACTATTCGCTGCTAGCCATCCAAGGTCCAAAGGCCGAAGCGCTCCTCCAGGGCTTCACGGACATCGCCCTCTCAGGCATTCGCTACTATCACCTCGCATTCGGAAAAGTAGATGGCGTCTCCGCGATGATCGCGCGAACCGGCTACACCGGCGAGGACGGCTTCGAAATTTATTTCGATCCCGAATACTCCGAACAAATCTGGACGAACTTGCTCCGGGCGGGCGCGCCTGAAGGAATCATTCCCTGCGGCCTCGGCGCGCGAAACACTCTTCGCCTCGAAGCTGGCATGTGCTTGTACGGCCACGAAATTGACGAAACCACGACGCCCTGGGAAGCCGGTCTCGGCTGGATCTGCAAAGTGGACAAAGGCGATTTTCTCGGCCGCGAAATTCTGGTGAAGCAGAAAGCCGAAGGCCTCGCGCGCAAACTCGTCGGCTTCGAAATGCTCGACAAGCGCATCGGCCGCGACGGCTACCCCGTCGCCATCGCCGGCGCCGAAATCGGCCGCGTCACCAGCGGCGGCCCGGCGCCATTCTTGAAGAAAAATATCGGCATGGCTTACGTTCCCTTGAATCAGTCAGCCCTCGACACTGAAATCGAAATCATCATTCGGGAAACGCCAGTCCCGGCGCGCATCGTCGCCATGCCGTTTTATAAGCGCCCCAAATAGCGCGCATCATTCGCACGTTCGCGAAATGCGCGCTTTCTCGAGAGGCGCCCTGACTCGTCAAGGAGAAGAAATGTATCCAGCGGATTTCCGCTACTCGAAGGATCATGAGTGGATCAAGACCGAAGGCGATACGGGCACAATCGGCATCACCGACTATGCGCAGAATGAACTCGGCGACGTCGTATTCGTCGAGTTGCCGAAAATCGGAGCGCAATTGAAGGCCGGCCAAACACTCGGCAGCATCGAATCGGTAAAAGCAGTGAGCGAAGTTTTCAGTCCCGCGACAGGAGAGGTCGTCGCCACCAATGAAGCTCTCGCGAATTCCCCGGAAAAAATAAATCAAGAGCCGCACACCAGCGGCTGGCTCATCCGCTTGAAACTTGCCGATAAGAACGAAACCTCCGCGCTCATGGATTCCGCCGCCTACGAAACTTACGTCGCCGAAAAAGCCAAGGAACATTCGGCCTGATGCGCTACCTCCCCAATAGTCCCGCCGAGCGCCAGGCCATGCTCGACGCCATCGGCGCACGCTCGATCGACGAACTTTTTCGCACCGTCCCCGAAAAATTTCGCCTGCACGAACCGTTGAATTTGCCCGGGCCCATGTCGGAACCTGAAATCATTCAGTACTTCAAAGCTCGATCCGATGAAAATTCACGCGGCTACACGTCATTCCTCGGCGCCGGTGTCTACAATCACTTTCGCTCCGTCGTCACCGATTCGCTGATTCAGCGCGGCGAATTCCTCACCTCCTACACGCCCTATCAAGCCGAAATTTCTCAAGGCACGCTCGAGGCCATCTTCGAATTTCAGACTCTCATCTGCCAACTCACCGGCCAGGAAGTCGCCAACGCGTCCATGTACGACGGCTCGACCGCGCTCACCGAAGCCGTGCTGATGGCCGAACGCCTCACCGGCCGCCACTCGGTGCTCATCGCGCGCACCGTTCACCCCGAATATCGCCAGGTGCTACAAACCTACGCCAAGCACCTCGGAATCAAAATTCAAGAAGTCGAATTCACGCCGTCAGGCGAGATCAATCGAGACGCGCTAGCCAAAGCGGACGTCACGGATCTCGCCGCTATCGTCGTCCAGTCGCCAAATTTCTTCGGCGTGATTGAAGACGTCGCCGCGCTCGCGGAAATTGCGCACGCATCCGGCGCTCTTCTCGTCGTCGGAATCACCGAAGCTGTCTCGCTCGGCATCGTGCGCCCGCCCGCCGAAGCCGATATCGTCGCGATGGAATGCCAAAGTTTCGGCGTCGCGCCGAGCTACGGCGGCCCGCACGTCGGCGTAATCGCCACGCGCGATAAATTCGTGCGCCAACTTCCCGGCCGCCTCGCCGGCCAAACTTCCGACGCAGAAGGCCATCGCGGCTTCGTTCTCACACTCGCCACACGCGAACAACACATCCGCCGCGAAAAAGCCACTTCCAACATCTGCACGAACGAAGCGCTCTTCGCTCTCGCGGCAACAATCCATCTAACGCTGCTAGGCAAACAAGGCCTCCGCGAAGTCGCACTGCAAAATCTCGCGAAAGCGAAATTCGCGCAAACCGAACTCACCAAAATTCCCGGCGTCCGCCGCGCATTCTCCGGCCCCACATTCAACGAGTTCGTCCTCGAATTTCCGAAATCGGTAAAAATGATCAATTCGTTCCTTCTGCGCGACAACATTATCGGCCCATTCGCCATCGGCACCGCATATCCCGATCTAACGAAACGCGGCCTCATCTGCGTAACCGAAACAATGCCGCGCGCAGAAATCGAGCGCCTCGCTGCATCCATAAAAAGAATTCTTGAACCGCCCGCGTCAGGAGCAGTGATTTCTTGAGCGATTCACTAAAAACCGAAAACTCAGTCGCGAGCGACGAGTCCGCAAAAATCACCAAGGCTCGCCGCCACCCCACGCAAAACGAAGGCCTAATCTTCGAAAAATCCGCGCCCGGAAAACGCGGAATCGAATTGCCGCCCCTCGATGTCCCCGCGATTGACGCCGCAAGCGAACTCGGCCCCCTCGCGCGCGCCGAGATTGCCGGCTTCCCCGAAGTCAGCGAAATCGAAGTCATTCGCCATTTCACGCGCCTCTCCACCTGGAATTACGCGATCGATCTCGGCATGTATCCGCTCGGCTCCTGCACCATGAAATACAATCCGCGCGTCAACGAATTCGTCGCGCGCCTCGACGGCCTCGGCGCCGAACATCCCTATCAGCCCATAGAACTCTCTCAAGGTTGCCTGCGCATCCTCTACGATCTCCAAAAATGCCTGCTCGAAATCACCGGCATGGACGCGGCCACCCTCGAGCCCGTCGCCGGCGCGCAAGGCGAACTCACCGGCCTGCTCATGATTCGCGCCTACCTCGAATCGCAGGGAAATCCGCGCAAAAAAGTTCTCATTCCCGATTCCGCGCACGGCACGAATCCCGCTTCCGTCGTCATCGCCGGCTGCGACGTTCAAAACATCAAGTCCAACGCGCGCGGCCAGCTCGACACCGATCATTTGCGCGAATACGCGACCGAAGATGTAGCGGCACTGATGCTCACGAATCCAACCACACTCGGCGTTTTTGAAGAGCGCATCGGCGAAATCGCGGAGATTCTTCATCAGCGCGGCGCTCTGCTCTATATGGACGGCGCCAACATGAACGCGCTAGCAGGCGTAACGCGCCCCGGCGATTTCGGCGTGGACGTCATGCATCTAAACCTGCATAAAACATTTTCAACGCCGCACGGTGGCGGCGGTCCCGGCGCCGGCCCAGTAGTCGTAAAAAAATTCCTCGAGCCTTACTTGCCCGTGCCGGTAGTCATCGAAAAAGAACCCGGCCGCTACGCGCTGGATTCAAATCGCCCAAAATCAATCGGCCGCGTCCGCGCCTACTGCGGCAATTTCGGAGTCCTGCTGCGCGCGCTCGCCTACACCCTCGCGTACGGCCCCGGAATGCGCCAGGCCACCGAAGACGCCGTCCTTAACGCAAATTACATTCGCAAGCATCTCGAAGATGCCTACGATCTTCCCTACGATTTGCCGTCAATGCACGAAGTCGTCTTCAGCGACTCGCGCCAAAAGAAACACGGCGTCAATACGATGGACATCGCCAAGCGCCTGATCGACTACGGCTTCCATCCCTACACCACAGCGTTTCCGTTAATCGTTCCCGGCGCTCTGATGATCGAGCCGACAGAATCCGAATCACGCGAAGAATGCGATCTATTCATCCAAGCCATGCACGCCATCGCCGAAGAAGCCGAAAAAAATCCCGAACTCGTCAAGACCGCCCCCCACTCCACGCGCGTCGGCCGCCTCGACGAAGTCGCCGCCGCTCGCAAGCCCATCCTCCGCTGGAAGCCCTGACACAACGCTGGCCGCGAACTGCACCCGCAGATCCCGGCGCCGGCCCAGAGTCTCCGATGACAAGAAAAGCAACCACTGCAACACGTGTCGCGTGACAAGAAGCCGCACCTGATATTCTGGATTTAACTTTTAGCCCAGGCGGCTAATCGCATGTCGGCACTCGCCGAAAAACCAAATATCAGATTCCAGAGGTCCCAATGAGCCAAAGGTCGAATGGAATTCTCAGCAGCGCGATTCGTTGGGCGCTGGTTATCGTCGCAGCCATAATTATTGGCGGCATCATCACCGGGGCGATTTCATCGCACCTGATTTCCACGAGATTCGGCTCCCCCGGCAAACCCATCCACACTCAGGCGCCGCCGATTCAGCAGAAATGGCGATTCGCAACATCCGGATCCGTCAGCGCCGCTCTCGCCCTCGGCGATGACGGCACTCTCTACGCCGCCAGCGAGGACGGCTTCGTCTACGCCCTCGACTCCACCGGAAAATTGAAATGGAAATTTAACGCTGGGCGCGTGCAGATAGCGCCCGTCCTCGGAACGGACGACACTGTCTACGTCACCAACCAGGACCAAATCATCACCGCCATCAATCGCGACGGCACCCAGCGATGGTCGAACGGCGGCGGTCCCTATGCGGATAAAGCAATGGGCTCGATCGCCCCCGCCATCGACCAAAATCATCTTTACACTCCCTGGCGCGCCCAGCTTCGCGCCGTTCGATTGAGCGATGGGCTGTTCGATTGGCCCACAGGCTACGGCTTCGAACGAAATGGTTCCGTGATCGTTCTTTCCAATGGACTCGTCGTGTATGACGGGCGTGGAAGGCTGGATGCCTCTGATTCCACCGGAAGAACGCAATGGGAATATCCGGCCATGAATCCTCCGGTGACCGTGGACATGATCACCCGAAACCACGGATTCATTCCGGACGGAAATTTCTGGCTCGAATCGCCGATGGCCGTTGGAGACGACGGAACAATCTACGCCTGTGTCCCCGATTCCCGCTTCGTTGCAATTTCATCGGAAGGGCGCTTCAAGTGGGAATTCAAGACCCAAATCCATACCGTGAACTCCGCCTCTCCAGTGATTGCTACCGATGGAACGATTTATTTCGGCAGCCACGACGGGATCCTCTACGCTCTGCATCCAGACGGATCGCTAAAATGGACGTTTGATGCCGCGGGCGGCCCGATTTCCTCAGCGCCCGTCCTTGCCGCAGACGAAACGATTTACTTTGTGAATGACACCGCACTCATGGCCATGTCTCCCGACGGCAAATTACTCGCGCAATATCCCGTCGACGCGCGCGCTTTCTCTTCTCCCACGCTCGCCCCCGACGGAACACTTTACGTTGCTTGGCAGGACGGCAGAATTATCGCCTTCGCCGGAACACACGGCGGCCTGCTCAACAGCGCCTGGCCAAAATTCCAGGCCGGCCCCGCCAACAGCGGCCGCGCGCGCCAATTTTGAACGGAACTGCTGCGCCAAATGTCGCAGCTCAAAGTTTTCGCGCCGAGCGCTCTCTTGTACCGCCGGCGTCCCGCCGGCTCTTCGCCTTCATTCAAGGCGAATCCCAAAAAACTCACATGAATCGCCCCGGAAGACTCCATGAAATTCTTCGCGGCTACCTGCTCGACGCCGCGCTAACGCATAGACTCGCATTGGGGCTTCATGTAGCATCCGCCAATGAAAAAAGCGAAATCTGGCCGTCGCAGCTCTGCCGCGAAGGCCAAAGGCAACGCCGCTCCGAAGAACGTTGATGAATATATCGCCGGCGCCCGCGAACCAGCCCGCAGCACCTTAAATAAAATGCGCGCGGCGATTCGTTCCGCTGTGCCGCCGGAAGCGACCGAGACCATCAGCTACGGAATTCCTGCACTCAAGCACAAAAAAGTGCTGGTGTGGTTCGCCGCGTTTTCGAATCACTGCAGTTTGTTCCCCACCGCGGCAGTGATCGAAAAGTTTAAGAACGAACTGAAAGGCTACTCCACATCCAAAGGCACCATTCACTTCCCCTCAAACAAGCCACTCCCGATTGCACTAATAAGGAAACTGGTAAAAGCTCGAGCCGCGCAAATCGCAAGCAAGAAACAGCGCTAGACGGGTTGCTGTGGGAACTACTTCTTTCTGTCGGATTCGATTTTTTCGGGGGAATTTACGCGCGAAGCTGAAGCTTGCGGAGGTGCAGCTGCATCGGCCGGCGCTGCAGTCACGGGAACATTGACAGCGCGGCCGTCGGAGCTGGCGCGCGCGGCTTCGGCAGCCTTCGGCGCTTCGGTTGCCGGCATCGGGACCAGCGCGCCCTCTGCTTCCTTCAGGAAGACAAGCCGGTGATCGTCCGCATCCCAGTCAATCGCGAGAACGTCGCCGAGCGCAATCTGTTCCGTGGCCAGCAGGCTCGCCATCGGATAAACAAGATGGCGTTCGATCGCGCGCTTCAAATGGCGCGCGCCATATTTCAAGTCCGTTCCCTCTTTTAGCAGAAACTCGCGCGCTGTAGGAGTCACGCGGAATAGAAATCTTCCGCGCGCAGTTTCGAGCACTCGCTGCTGCACCATTCCAAGCTCGATCTCGAGAATCTGTTCGAGCTGCTCGGAGCGCAACGGATGGAACACGATCACCTTGTCAATCCGGTTCATGAACTCGGGTGCAAATTTCCTCTTCGCCGCCTCAGAGGCCGTCTTCTCCACTTTTTCATCCAGCCGGTTTTGGGTGTCGGCGCGCTGCTGCGGACCAAATCCCATGCTCCCGTTCATCAGTTCTGTGATCTCGACGCCTCCAAGGTTTGACGTCATGAAAATCATCGTCTGCGAAAGATCAACGCGGCGATTGTCGCCGAGCGTCAGCGTGGCCTTGTCGAGAATTCCCAGCAGCAGTTGCCACAGCGAGTCGGACGCTTTCTCGATTTCGTCGAAGAGCAAGAAACTGATTTTCAATTTGTCGGTGTGAAACTGCGCCAGCGCTTCCTGCGTAATCAGCGGATGAGTCTCGCGATGGCCGAGGTAGCCGGGAGGCGAACCAATCAGCTTTGCAATTTCGTGGGAGTGTTGGAATTCGGCGCAATCCACCTTGATCACCGCGCGCGGATCGCCGAAAAGATTTTCCGCCGTCGCTTCCACCACGCGCGTCTTTCCCGCTCCGGTGGGTCCGAGAAAAAGCAGATTGCCGACAGGCCGGCCCGGCGAATTCAAACCAGCGCGAAAAACCTGGTACATATCGACCACAGCCTGGACGGCTTCGACCTGGCCCACGATTTTCCGCCGCAGTCCCGCCTCAAAATCGCGAGATTCATGGCTGCGTTGCGTCGGATCGAGATGTTGTGCCCGCGTTGCCACCACCATGCTCCCTACCGGAATTTACGGCTTGGGCCAATGGCCCTCGGCCGCGTCCGTTCAAGCTGGTCGAGCTTTGTGTCGAGAGTCGAACGGAGAAGCCTTAATTGTGTTGCCAGTTCCCGGCTCAATTCTTCATGCCCCACAGACAACAACGGCGGAGATAAGTCCGCCAGGTCGAAATTCATGATTCGCAATGCTTGAATCAAAGTCTGTACGTAGGGTGAACGGATGTCAAACAGTTCCACACGGGCATTTATCCTTTCACGCAATGCCGCCCAATCCAGTTCCAGCGAGGGATAATCGCGCGAAACGCTTCGCATCACGTCGTCCGTGATGCGCGGACGTTCGCCGAGCGTCGCCAGGTGAATCTGCTCGATTTTTCCCCGCCGGCGCACGTTGTGCACCAGGTAGTAGACATTTCCTTTGCGCCGCACAAACGCCACAGCCGTCTCCGTTCCACTTCAATGCGCCGTAGTGTATGCAGCGTGCACTACACCGTCAATGGTACGATGCGCGGAGTTATTACTAGTTGTCCGAAATCGCGCCATGGCACCTGTAGCGCCGCACCGATTTTCGTGCGGCACTTCAAGGCCGAGACGTGCAACATTCGCTGGATGTTCGGCGTGTCTGCCGCTAAGAGGGATTCTCTAAACTCATGTCCTGGGATGCCATCTATCGTTTGGTGAAACGAATTCCGCGCGGGCGCGTGACAACGTACGGAGAAATCGCCCGCGTGCTCAAGGTGCGCGGCGGCGCGCGCGTGGTCGGCTACGCGATGGCCGGTTCCCCGTCCGGCCAGGGAATCCCCTGGCACCGCGTGGTCGGCGCCGGCGGCAAACTTATAATCCGCGAACCGCATGGCTCGCTGCAACGGCGATTGCTCGAAAGTGAAGGAGTCGAGATCTACGGCCTGCGCATCAATTACAAGTTGTACGGCTGGTCGCCCGTTCGGAAAGGCGTCCGGAAGCGTGTCCGGCGGCCGGCGAAAACTCGGCGGCGCGCATGATCTCTGCGCGCGGCGCGTTCGCACCACGGACACGTCTGTGGTATAGAAGATGTTCTGAATTTGCAGGCAGTTCCTTCGCCTGACCCGAAACCGCGAGCGGAATTCTTCAATCCTGTCTCGCGATACGAACCCAGGAGTGCAGTGAGCGAACCGGTTATCCGAGTCGAAAATCTGCGCAAGAGTTACGGCACTGTCGCCGCATTGCGCGGCGTGAGCTTTGAAGTGCAGGCCGGCGAAGTATTCGGGTTGCTCGGGCCAAACGGCGCCGGCAAAACCTCGACGATTGAAATTCTCGAAGGATTGCGCACGCCGGATGCGGGAGTGGCAAGCGTCGCCGGGCTCGATCCGCAAACGGCGGGCCTCGAATTCAAACAGGAAGTCGGCGCCGTGCTTCAGTCCACTTCGTTGCCGGACAAACTTCGAGTGAGCGAAGCTCTCGCATTGTTCACCGGTTTCTATCGCCGCCGCGCGGATCCCGAACTCTTGCTTCGCCGATTTCAACTCGAAGAAAAGCGAAACGCCTTTTACAGCCAGCTTTCCGGCGGACAGAAGCAGCGGCTCGCTCTGGCGCTCGCCCTGGTGAACAATCCCACTGTTCTCTTCCTCGACGAACCGACAGCAGGCCTTGATCCTCAAGTGCGCCGCGAAATCTACGACATCATCGAAGAATTGAAACAGGAGAAGAAGACGATTCTCCTCACCACGCATTACATCGAGGAGGCCGAGCGCCTCTGCGACCGCGTGGCCATCGTTGATTCCGGCCAAATCATCGCGCAAGGAACACCGCGCGAATTGAAACATCGATCCGCCGGGACAACGCGAATCGAAGTGCGCCTCGCCAAGCAAGTTTCTGACGGAATTCTGAATAGTCTCGAAGGCGTCTCGGATTCGCGGGAGTTCGAAGGAGTGTACGTGCTGCATTCCACGCGGCCACCGCAAGCCATCGTCGCATTGGTAAAATTGCTGGAAGCCGAAAGTAACGAGCTGCAGAGTCTCGAAATGTTTTCGCCGTCGCTCGAAGATGTTTTTCTCGAACTGACCGGCCGAAGGCTTCGCGAATGATTCCGCTGGAGCGCGCGCAGTGAAAAATACCTGGAGCCTCACGAAAATTCGAATTCTGCTGGCGCTGCGGAACAAGACATTCATGTTCTTCGGCCTCATCATGCCGCTCGGTTTCCTGTTTTTCTTCGTGCTGATTTTCGGCCACGGGAGAACGGGTTGGATCGCCTACATTCTTGGCGCTGTGCTGACGATAACGGTGATGGGCAGCTTCTGGGGCTTGAGCGTTCAATTGGTGATGTTCCGCGAGCAAGGGATTTTGCGGCGCTTCCGGCTCGCGCCAGTCGGCGCGGGCGCGTTGCTCGCATCCAGCATTTTTGCAAACTACGTTTTGATCCTTCCGGCCGTGGCGGCCGAAATCATAATTTGCCGCGAGGCGTTTCACATGGTTTCCTGGGGCAATTTGTGGGCCGTGTTTGCGCTGGTGTCGGTTGGCGCCGGAACGTTTTCGGCGTTTGGCCTGATTGTTGCCAGCGTGACGAATACGATGCAGGAAACGCAGGTCATCAACAATCTCCTGTGGTCGGCATTTCTTTTTCTTTCCGGCGCGACGGTTCCGCTTGCGGTGTTTCCGGTCTGGATTCAGAAAGTCGCGCTCTTTTCGCCGGCGACATATCTCGCGATGGGGCTCGAGGCATCCACGACGGGATATATCGGCGGCCACGAACTTCTCGAAGAATTAATCGCGCTGGCCGTCGGGCTGGTTGTCGCGTTTGAAGTTTCACGGCAATTGTTCCGATGGGAGCCCGAAGCGAAAGTTCCCGGCAAAGCGAAACTGTGGGTGATCGCGGCGCTCGTTCCGTTTCTTCTTTTCGGCGCTTACGAAAGCTCATTCGGAAACCAGCTCTTGCGCATTCAGAAACACTTTCAGATGCTGGACCGGCAAACCTCAAGCGAGCGGGCGCGCTGAACGATCGCGCATCCGTGATACAAACATTTTCAACCGGCCAGGAGGATTGAATGGAACGCAAGGCATCGGCAATTTGGAAAGGATCGCTGCGCGAAGGCGCGGGCTCGATTTCAACCGATAGCGGCATTCTCAAGAACACTCCGTATTCATTCACCACTCGATTTGAAAACGCGCCGGGCACAAATCCCGAAGAACTTATCGCGGCGGCGCACGCTGGATGCTTCACCATGGCGCTTTCGGGCCAGCTAGCCGCGGCGAAATTAACCGCGGAGCAAATCGCGACCACCGCGACGCTGACGCTCGAAAAACTCGACGCAGGGTGGACAATTTCCACAATTCACCTCGACGTTTCCGCGCGCGTGCCCGGCGCCTCAGCCGAAGCATTTCAAACCGCCGCCGCATCGGCTGAGAAGAATTGCCCAGTGTCGCGTTTGCTCAAAGCCGAAATCACAATGACTGCGAAACTCGAAAACGGATGAGAACTCTCCAAGCGGTCGCCGGCATCGCCATTCTCTTCATCGTCATGCTCGACGCGTTCGAGACCGTCGTGTTGCCGCGCCGCGCCACGCGCCGCATCCGCCTGGCGCGCATCTTTTATCGCATGACGTGGAAGCCGTGGCGCGCCATCGGCCGCACGTTGCACAGGCCGAAGACGCGCGAATCTTTCTTCGCCTACTACGGCCCGATGTCTCTCCTTATGCTGCTCTCGGTCTGGGCGGTCGGACTGATCGCCGGATTTGCGTTTCTGTTGCTCGCATCCGGCCCTCCGGCGAATACTTACCCCGGCAGATTCGATTTTCTTGCGGCGCTCTACATGAGCGGCACGAATTTCTTTACGCTTGGGCTCGACGATGTAATTCCGCGTGCGGGCTGGAGCCGGTTCTTGAGCGTTGCCGAGGCCGGCGTCGGCTTCGGATTTCTTGCTGCCCTCATCGGATATCTTCCCGTTATTTATCAGGCATTTTCGCGACGAGAAGTCGCCGTGGTGCTGCTAGACGCGCGTGCGGGATCGCCGCCAACTGCCGCGGAGCTCCTGCGCCGCCACGCGTATCCGCAGGGAACGGAATCGCTCAAAGAGCTCTTCCACGAATGGGAGCGCTCGGCCGCGGACATTCTCGAAAGCCACATTTCCTATCCCGTGTTGCCGTATTACCGCTCGCAGCACGACAATGAATCCTGGCTCGCCGCGCTGACGGCCATCCTCGATTCCTGCGCGCTCATGATTGCAAGCGTTGACGGGGCTTGCACGAAGCAGGCGCAATTGACTTTTGCCATGACACGCCACACCGTCGTGGATCTCGCGCAAATTTTCAAGTCCAAGCCGCAGGCGCCGGCGAAGGATCGGTTGCCCGCCGCAGATTTACGGCGCATCCGGGAAATTCTCATTCAGTCCGGCCTGAAAATTTCCGCTGGGCCCGCCGAGGACAAGAAGCTCAACGAATTGCGGTTGATGTATGAGCCATACATTTACGCGCTCTCCGAATTTCTGGCGATCAGCCTGCCACCGTGGATTCACGCGGAGGCGATCGCCGACAATTGGCGCACCAGCGCCTGGGGCCGCATCTCGGGCGGATTGCGCGACTCCCCCTCGTCGCCGTTCGACGACCACGATTGAGCGGGCCACAACTCCCTACGATGGCTGAGAAAAAAAGCATAGCGATGGCCGGGCTGACCAAGGGCCGCGTCGAAACGCTGACCGACAGCGTCTTTGCGATCGCCATGACGCTGATGGTATTCAATCTCAGGGTGCCCGAAGTCCCAGCGGGTTCGGCCGGCTGGGAACTGTCGCGAAAACTCCTGGGAATGTGGCACGAGTTTATGGTTTACGCGATCAGTTTCGTGGTCCTGGGAGTTTATTGGGTTGGCCATCACAATCATTTTCACTGGATCCGAAAAACGGATCGAAAGTCGCTGTGGATCAATCTCGCGTTCCTTTTCACGGTTACGCTGATTCCCTTCTCGACGATACTTGTCGGCCGATACCCCGAGCAACGCGACGCCATAATCTTTTACGGCGTGAATCTCGCGCTAGTCGGATTGTTGCTCTACGTTCACCTTTCGTACGCGACGGGCGCTGCGGGCCTCGTCGATCCCGCAATGCATCCGGAGATGATTCGACTGGCCAAGAAACTTATTCTGACGGGGCCGGCCGCGTGCCTCGTCGCGATCATCGTGGCGTTTTTCCATCCCCGTGTTGCTACTTTGCTGTACTTGTTGGTTCCTCTCTTTTATGTTTTCTTGCCCGGAGTGGACCGGCGCATTTCGGGATACGCTCGCGCGGACGATTGACCACACGCGCTGACGCCTGCGATCTCCCGCGGCCGGTGCGAAAATTTTGCATCCGGCATCATTGACGAACATCCATAACGACAAACAACTGCGCGAGGGGACAAATCAAAATGCCAACGAAGCTGGAAGACCTCGAACGGACGATGCGAGGCGAATCGCCACCGCCGCCTATCGCGCTATTGGTTGGATTTCGACTCACAAGCGTGAAGCGAGGCGAAGCCGTCATCGAGCTCGATGCTGACCCATCGCGCCATGCCAATCCGATGGGGACGCTGCACGGCGGAGTACTGTGCGATATCGCCGACGCGGCGATGGGCATGTCGTATGCGTCGACGCTCGAAGAGGACGAGTCGTTCACCACGCTGGAATTGAAAATCAATTTTCTTAGACCGGTCTGGAACGATCGATTGATTGCCTCCGGGCACGTGATACAGCGAGGCAAAACGGTCGGGCTGGTGGAGTGCACGGTTACGAATTCCAAGGGAGATGGCGTGGCGTTTGCGACAAGCACTTGCCTGACTCTGCGCGGCGACATGGCGCGCGGCCGCTGACACGTCGAAATTTATCTCAAGCAGAGGTCATATGTGTATTCCGAGCCTCAGAAAATCCGAAATTGCAAATTGCAAGATGCCCGGCCGTTTTCTTTCTCTGAAATTTAAAATTTTGAAATTTCCGCGGGTTATCTATCCAGTCTCCCAACCAATTCCCCTAAAATTCCGCTCGTCAGCCGGCCCACTCACCGTACTAAGCCGAAATGAATTAATACTGAGACTCGCATCCCCCTGATCCACAAGCTCTTACACCGCCAAGAAAAAAGTATGTGGAATGACGAGATCGAAAATTCGCGCTAGCCTTATTCTCATGTCCACTAAATATAAAAATCGCCAAGGCGCCGCTTCCGCGCCCGAAGCTGGCCCTCGCCGGGTCAGTCTGAACCATCACAAGGCCCACTGTGTAATTTGCAGCCACAGTGATCGCGCCGACATCGAGCAGGATTTCCTCCACTGGCGCTGCGCCGGCGATATCGCGCGAGAGCACCAAGTCGGCGATCGCCGAACCGTCTATCGCCACGCTCACGCGACCGGCCTCTGGCAGCGCCGTCGCCGAAACCTCCGCGCAGCTTTGGAAAGCTTGATCGAAGGCGTCGACACCGTGGAAGTCACTGGCGACACCGTGATCCGCGCGGCTATCGCTCATGCTCGAATCAACGACGAGGGCAGGTACGTCGACCCGACACGTCGCATCATCGTCACCCACAAGCGTGAAGCACACGCAAAAATATCTCGACACACCGCGCACGAAATAAAGCGCCCAAATGATTGAAAACAAGGACGGCGGCTCCAATATCGCGGCACAAAATCGCGACTCCCTAAATTCAAAATTTCAGAGTTCGGAGGCCCCAGCCTCCCGATTCGCGCGAGTGGAAACTCTGGGATTAGCGCGGCTTGCCGTTGAGGGGGACGGTTACGCTGACTACGGTGCCATTCGTGCCGGAAGTTACTTCGAGATGGGCGCCGAGTTCGTTGACTCGCTCGCGCATTCCTAACAGGCCGATGCCGGAGTCGCTGCCCGTTTTCTGGGAGCGGTTAAGCAAGTCTTCAGGCATTCCGCGGCCGTGATCCCTGATTTGGAGAGAAACCTCGGCGTCGTCGATCGCGAAATGGATTTCCGCGCTTGGGCTTCCGGAATGACGGTGGATGTTGGTGAGCGATTCCTGCAAGACGCGGAAGAGAGTGAGTTCGACGGCGTCGGGCAGGCGATCCATCCTGGGCGGCAAGTCGATGGAGACATCGATACCACTGCGTTTCGCGAAGCCCTCGACGTACCATTTCGCGGCCGCCGCGAGACCGAGTTCGTCGAGGGCGGGCGGATGCAGGAGATGGGACAGCGTGCGCGTCTCGGCGATGGAACGCTCGAGCAATTCGTCTATTTCGGTGAAGACGGCGTCGGCGCCGTTTCCTTCGGAACTTCTGAGCGCGAGGAGATTCATTTTGATGGCGACGAGATACTGGCCGAGGCTGTCGTGAAGCTCGCGCGAAAGCCGGCGGTGTTCGTCGTCCTGCAAACGAATTAAACGCGCCGAGAGATTTCGAAGCGCGATGGTGCGTTGCCGGAGCGCTTCTTCCGTTTGCTTCAGTTCGCTGATGTCGAAGCCGATGCCGTGAAGAAACCAGGGGCGGCCATCGGGCCTGCGCACCATTTTGACTTCGCACTGAAACCAAACCACCCGGCCGTCGCGCGCCATCACACGATATGCGGATTTCAGAGGACTGCCGGTGAGGCACATCTCGGCGGCGTCCGAGCTCCAACGCTGCTTGTCGTCGGGATGAATTTGGCCGTACCAGCGGATGGGATCTTCGAGCCATTCGGCTTGGGAAAATCCCAGCGCGGATTCGATTTGCGGGCTGACATACACTTCGCTGATGCCGCGCTCGAGATAGGCGATGAAGACAACGGCCGGAACTTGCTCGACCAAGACGCGATACATGTTGTCGTGATGGGGTAGAGCTTCATCGGGTTTGACGCTTTTCTGGCCGTCGCTCGCGAAATCGACCGACTTTGGGGAAAACGCGGCATCGTTCAAAAAGACGGACGCTAATTCGCTGAGGATGGCTTCGGCGGAGACGGGGTTGGGGCGCTCGTCCGTCATAGGACTGATGGGCGGTTCCGCGCCGCCGGGCATCACATTATCGGAGCTGTTAGACATCGCTGTTAGATCTCGAACGGTTCCAGCATCTTCGTTTGACCAGGATAAGTATAGACTTGCGGCGTTGTGGAATCGATTCCCGCGAATTCAAGCGCTACGATTCAGCAATAGCTGGCGGCGGCTTGGGGCAAGCGTTCGATCAGAGACGGTTTCTAATTCCAGGCAAGGGGACTCATTCGATGACTTACGATTTTCTGGTGGAGACGTACGAGACCGAGCGAATCAAGGTGGTGAGCATGTGGAGCGAGTTTCGGGATGAGGAACTTCCCTTTCGGCCGCGCGTGGGAGATCCGCGGGGGCGAAGCGTCCACGAGCAAATGGTGCATCAATGCGCCAGCGAGGACATTTGGTTTCGGACGATGTTGGGGATTGATGTGGGCGCGCCGCCATTGCCGAATCCGGAGACGCGGATGGAGTTCATCCGGCGTTATGCGGAGGATAGCGGGAAGCGACTGGCGGTGTTGCGAGGGAAAAACGATGCGTGGTGGGAAGAAAACGCGACGTTTTTCGATGTGCAGCGCGCGCGGAAATGGATCATGACTCGCCGCATCGCGCACACCGCGCATCATCGCGGGCAACAGAGTGCGATGCTGCGGATGCTTGGGCATGAGCTGCATAGCAATTATGGGCCGACGGCGGATACCGGCGGATTGATGGCGAACCACGCGCCAACGATTTATGCGTATGGGAGTATCGAAGAGTTGATTCGCGGTGAGTCGGCGGGTGCGGCCAAGTCGCGGTTGCCGGGCGCGGGAGGAAGGGCGGTGACGGAACGGCCTGAGGCGAGATGAAACCATGGCAGCGTCATGGGGGAGAACGCAAAGGCTGCCAGGCTGAAGCCCGGCGCTACAAGTGCCGCGGGGCGCGCATGCCAGTAGGCCTCTTCGAAAAGATGGTAGCGCAATGAGGAAAAATGCAGAGTCAAAAACGCCGGCAGGATGCCGGCGCTACGATGTAGATCCTGCTGCTTCGGGGCGGATTAGCTTTTGGAATTCGGGGTCGTCGTGGAGGCAGATGAGGTCGGGGTCGTTGGCGGCCCAGTCTGCGTTGCCGTATCCGGCGGCGAAGGACTTCTTGAGCGTATCGAGCGCTTCCGCCTTTTTTCCGAGGACGCCGTAGGTGCAGGCGGCATTGTAGATCGTGTTGGGGTCTCCGGGACGAAGGGCGACGGCGGTCTGCAGGTGGCGGATGCTTTCTTCTTCGTCTTTTTGAGTGTAGGCGAGGTAGGTAGCCAGCAAGATGCGGGCGCGGACGTCCTCGGGGACGAGTTCGAGTTGTTGGCGAAGGACTTTGACGACGCGCTCGCGCAGGTGTTCCGCTTCCTTTTTTCGCCCTAGCCGCTCCAAGGCTTGGTCATAGGGCGGGTAAGTATTGTAGTCGTCGCCATTGGCTTCGATGGCGCGCTCGGTGAGGGCGGCGGCTTCTTCGAAACGGCCGGAAGCGAAATAGGCGCGGCCGAGAATGTTCCAAGATCCGTCGGTGTCGTTCTTGCGTTCGATCGCTTGCAATGCGGACTGGATGGCCTCGTCGAATTTTTTCTGGGCGTAAAAAATGCGGGCGCGCGCGACCAGCACTTCTGGCAGATCGGGCGCAAGCGCGGTGGCGCGGTCGCAGGCGGCGAGTCCTCGATCAATCCATTTCGGGTCCTGCTCGCGAATTTCGTAGATAAGGCCGCAGAGGTGGGCGATTCCGGCGTGCGCGAGAGCAAAGTTCGGGTCGAGCTGAATGGCTTGCTCAAACATTTGCAGCGCGTAATCCATGTTTTCGCGGCGCGTGTAGCCGCGTCCACGCAGATAAAAATCGTAGGCCTGTGTGTTTTCCGTGGGCTTGCGCGCCATCGTTTTTTCTTCCTGCGGCGTGAGCGTGATGCGCAGGGCCTGAGCGATGCTCCGGGCGATTTCCTCCTGAATGGCGAAAACATCTTCGAGCTGGCGGTCGAAGCGCTCGACCCAGACGAAATGCCTCGATGCGACTTCCACAAGCTGCGCGGTGATGCGCACGCGATTGCCGGCGCGGCGGATGGAACCTTCGAGGACGTAAGCGGCGCCGAGCTGCTGGCCAACTTGAAGCGAGGTTACTTGCTTGTCGCGGAATGCGAGCATCTCGGAGCGCGGGAAAATTTCGAGCTGCTTGATCTTCCAAAGTTCCGTGACGATGTCTTCGGTAATACCATCGCGGAAATATTCGTCCTCTTTTGCGCCGCTCTGATTTTCGAAGTAGAGCACGGCGACCGATTTTTGGTGGGATGGGGCTGCAGCTGCGTGTGCCCCGGAACCTGAAGCGCTTTTCTCGGCGCCGGGCCGGCGGCCAGATTCGATATCGCGCTTGAGGCGCTTCAGATCGGCGCGGAGTTCGGCGGCCGTCTGGCAGCGCAGGCCGGGATCTTTCTCGAGAGCCTTTTCGATGATCGCTTCGAGCTTCTGGGGCAGGTCCGGATTCAAGCGCACCGGCGGGGTCGGCGTCTTGCTGAGGATGGATTCGAAAATTACGGCGGTGCTCTCGCCGCGAAAAGGCAGCGTGCCCGTCGCCATTTCGTAGAGGACCGTGCCGAAGGAAAAAATATCCGAGCGCGCATCGAGATCACGGGCGCGCGCCTGTTCCGGCGACATATACGCGACCGTTCCGAGAGTGCTGCCGGGACTGGTGAGATGTTCGGGGTTAACGCCGGCAAAATCCTGCGTGGCGGAGGCTGACAGCGTGTTCGGCGGCGCGAGCGATTTCGCGAGGCCGAAGTCGAGGACTTTTACTTGCGAGCGCTTGGTGACGAATATATTCGCGGGCTTGATGTCGCGGTGGATGATGCCGGCGGAGTGCGCGGCGTCAAGCGCATCGGCAATTTGTATGGCGAAGTCGAGGAGCAGGTCCAGTTCGAGCGGCTTGCCACCGAGGCGGTGTTTCAAGGTCGTGCCGTCGAGAAACTCCATGACGATGAAGGTGCGGCCCGCGTCGTCGCCAATGTCGTAGATGGTGCAGATATTGGGATGATTGAGCGCGGAGGTCGCTTTGGCTTCGCGCTTGAAGCGTTCGAGCGCCTGCGCGTCGTGGGCCACATCCTCGGGAAGGAACTTTAGAGCGACGGCGCGATCGAGGCGGGTGTCCTCGGCTTTGTACACCACGCCCATGCCCCCGGAGCCGAGTTTCTCGAGCACGCGATAGTGGGAGATGGTTCGTCCGGTGAGTGAAGGAGCATCGGGCATGCCTGCGCATTCTACGACGACACGACAATTCTCGCAAACCGGGTGCTCAATCGTGCAGCATCGCGGATGTGGTATCTTGAGGCCCTTGCGAACATCTTTCTTCGAGGGAAATCCTATGATGCGTAATTGCACCCGGCAGAATTTGCTACGCCTGATCGCTCTTGGCTCGTTTGTTCTGGCAAGTGTTGGCGGCCTGAGAGCGGCTGGGGCCGATAAACATCCGTTTGGAATCGACGATTATTCGGCGCTGCATCAGGCGCGCGCGGTGGCGATTTCGCCGGATGGAAAGACCATTTTATTCGTGGTCAGCTACGACGGAGAAAAGGGGCCGACGAAACGCGAGTGGTATTTGATGGACGCGAGCGGCGGAAACCGGCGGAAGCTCGAGTTGCCCGAGTCTTTCGAGCCGCAGGATTTCATGAAGGATGGAGCGGCGCTCTATGGAAAGTTTGATGTGGCGAAGAAGGGGCAGTTGGGGATTGTGCCGCTCGACGCCGCGAAGCCGACGCAGATTATTTCTCTGCCGAATGGAGTGAGACAGGTGCAGATTTCGCCCGATGGAGCGCGATTCGCTGTGATTTCTGATCCGCGCGCGAAGGATCCGTTGGCGGATGTGCGGCATGTGGTGGAAAACGAGGTCTCTAGCTTCTTCGTTACGAGCGTGAATGGCGGCGAAGGTGCGTGGTGGTGCCCGGAGTTGAAGGATATTTCGGATTTTGCATGGTCGGCGGACGGCTCGCAGATCGCGATGGTGAATCGATTTCAAAAAATTGGGCATCACGATGTGCGCGCGACGATTTATGCGTGCGGTGCGTCGGGCGCGCGGCAAATTGCGGACGTGAATAATGCGGTGGCGGGAATTGCGTGGGCGAATGGCGGGAAGGATTTGGCGTTTGCGAGCACGACTACGGATGTGCTGACTCCCGATCACCTGTGGACTGTGGCGGCGACGGGAGGAACTCCTGCGGATCAGACACCGAAGCTCGAGGGATCCATTGGGAATGTCGTGAATGACCCGCGCGGGACTGTCTGGTTGGAGATGCAAAAGGGCACGAGCGCGGAGATCTATTCGTACCGCGACGGAAAACTGGCGCCTGCATATCGCTGGCCGGGCGGAGCCATTTTCGGACCGCCGGTGCGGAGCGCGTTCACGTCGTCGTCGGGGACGCTGGCATTTAGTGTCGGCGATCCGATGCATTCCGGGAATGTAGCCGTGCTCGCAGGCAACGAGCTGCAGAAAATCACGCATGAGGGCGATGACACGCTCGCGAAGGTGGCTCTTGGCGAGACGCGTGTTGTGAGTTGGACCGCCAAGGACGGCACGCATTTGGAGGGAATTCTTACGCTGCCGGCGAATTATGAGAGCGGGAAGAAGTATCCGTTTTTGGTGCTGCCGCACGGCGGCCCGGAAGCGAACGATCTGCTGCGATTCGATAGTATTCCGCGCATGATTGCCGGGCTTGGTTATGTTGTGATGCAGCCGGAATATCGCGGCTCGACCGGCTATGGGTCGGATTTTCTCAACGCCATCTACCAGCATTTCGGCGATCGCGCGTATCAGGATGATGAGAGCGCGACGGATTTTGCGATTGCGCAGGGATGGGCGGACCCGAATCGGCTGGCGATTTTTGGATGGAGCGCGGGCGGATTCATGACGTCGTGGACGGTGACGCAGACGCAGCGATATAAGGCGGCTATCGAGGGTGCGGGGATTACGGATTGGCTGAGCTTTATTCCGGAGAGCGATATTTCGCAGGTGGATTACGACATGCGCTATCAGGAGAAGGATCCCACTCCGTTTCTGGAGTTTTCGGCGGTGATGTTTGCCGACCGGGTGACGACGCCGTTATTGATTTTGCACGGTGAGGCAGATCAGCGCGTGCCGATATTGCAGGGGCGGGAATATTTTGTACTGCTGGCGGAACGCGGGAAGACGGTGAGGATGGTGACGTATCCGGGTTCGCCGCATTTTCCGAAACTGGCGGAGCAGAGGCGGAATGTGTTTCAGGAATTGCTGGACTGGTTGGGGAAATATAATCCGGGGAATTGAACGGGCTTGGGTAGAATTCCAACTTTAAGATAGGGCATGAGGGTGCCGCAAATTCCCAGGCGTAGCGCGACGAATGCAGTTTCGTGGCGTCCATTTTGTCTTTCCTGATGCGTCACGGCGGGTTCGATGGCGTGCGTGGGGTCGAAAATGCGTGTGCTATACTTTTCTCGCGGACGAACAGCGCGGACGAATAAGCATGATGGAGTGCGCCGATGGCGTTGACGAAGACCGATAAGATTTGGCACAACGGCAAGATGATCGCGTGGGATGACGCGCGGATTCACGTGCTCTCGCATGTGGTCAATTACGCTTCCGCTGTGTTTGAGGGCATTCGCTGCTATTCCACGCCGCAGGGCCCGGCGATTTTCCGGCTGCGCGAGCACATGCAGCGCTTGATTGATTCCGGGACGATTTACCGGATGGAGAATCCGTTCACGCTGGAAGAACTCTGCCATGCAGCCAGCGAAGTGGTTCGCGTGAACAAGATGGAATCGTGCTATTTGCGGCCCATCGTGATGCGCGGCTACGGCGACGTGGGCGTGAATCCCATGAATTGCCCCATCGAAGTTTATATGGCGTGCTGGGATTGGGGCCGTTACCTTGGCGAAGAAGCGCTGCGGAATGGCGTGGATGTGGGCGTCAGTTCGTGGCAACGGCCCGCGCCGAATACGCTGCCGCAGATGGCCAAGGCTGCCGGCAATTACATGAGTTCGGCGCTGATTCGCATGGAAGCGCAGGCGAACGGCTACGCCGAAGCGATTGCGCTCGATGTTCACGGGCAGGTGAGCGAAGGATCGGGAGAAAATATTTTCATTGTCAGGAACGGTACGCTTTTTACTCCGCCGCTGTCGAATGGGCCGCTTCCGGGCATCACGCGCGACACGATTATGGCGCTTTGCCGCGACTTGAAGCTGCCGGTCAGCGAGCAGATTATTCCTCGCGAGATGCTTTACCTCGCCGACGAGCTGTTTTTTGTGGGCACTGCCGTCGAGGTCACGCCAATTCGCTCGGTAGATCATATCAAGGTGGGCAGCGGCTCGCGCGGGCCCATCACCAAGCAGCTTCAAGACGAATTCTTCGCTATTACGAGCGGCGAAAAGGCGGATCTGCACAGCTGGCTTACGCCGGTGAGAGTGCAGGAAGGCGCTGGGGTTCGGTAAGCTGATATTTTTCGCTGCGCCGGGGTGCTGCTGGCGGGTTTTGTTTGGCGCCGCTGGGTCGACCGAGATGCCGGGCTGAATCCCGGCGCGACAAGTGCCGGTCGCAGCGCCAAGCCAGAAAATGGCGCTTGTAGCGGCGCCACGACTGCTTATCTGCACATTTTGAGCCACGACTGATTACCTCCACGTTTTGACTCTACCGGCTTGATTGAGTAGAATCGCGCCGGTTCCGCATCATCTCGAATACGCTCTGGCACATACTGATTTCGTCTTTCGTCGCGGAGGTTAGCCTGTACAGTCTGCCGCAAAAGCTGCTTTCGGAATTTGTCGGCACATTTACGCTGATTTTCGTCGGGGCGGGCTCGATTTGCGCGGACGCGTATTTGCGGGCGCAGGGGCAGCACGGGATCGGCGTTCTCGGTATAGCTATCGCCTACGGCCTCGCGACGGCTGTGATGGTCACGGCGGTGGGACACATTTCGGGCGGGCATTTGAATCCGGCGGTAACGATTGGATTCTGGGTAACGAAAAGGATCAGCACGCTCGACGCGATTTCTTATGGGGTGTCGCAACTGCTGGGCGCTACGCTCGCCGCGTACGTGCTTACGCTCGCTATTTCGGATTCGATTTGGCGGACTGTGGGGCTCGGGACGCCCGATCTTGCGCTCGATTTCACGCGAGCGCATGGGATGGTTCTCGAGGGGATCGCGACTTTCTTACTGGTATTCGTGGTGTTCGGGACGGCAGCAGATCCGAACGGCGCATTCAACAGAATCGCTGGCTTGGCGATCGGATTGGCTGTGACGATGGATGTGCTTGTAGCGGGGCCGTTCACGGGCGGCGCGATGAATCCTGCGCGCGCGTTTGGGCCGGCGCTGGTGGCGCATCACTGGCAAAATCAGGGCGTTTATTGGGTCGGGCCGCTCTTCGGCGGAGTGGTGGCGGGCTGGATTTACGGAAGTTTTCTTTTGAAAGAATCGTGAAGGCGCTTACAAAATCTCAATCGTAAAGGAAAGAAATGAAGATCATTCGGGCCTTACTTGCTGGGTTTTTGCTCTTAACCTCTACCGCGCCCGCGCATGCCGATTTCAAATATACCGAGACGTCGCAGATGACCGGCGGTTCGCTGCTCACCATGGTGAAGTTCGTTTCCAAGTTCTCTCACGGAGATAACAAGAAACAGGAAAAAGACATGCTGCAGCCGACTAGCAGAACGCACTACGTTAAGGGCGATCGCCTGCGCACCGATAACGAGGATGGCACCTCCCAAATCATTGACGTCGGCGCGAAGCGCGTGATTTTCATCGACAACAATAAGAAAACATACGCCGTGGCGACCTTCGATCAGATCAGAGCCGCAATGGAGCAGGCGGCGCAGCAGATGCAACAGCAGGCGCAGCAGAATCCGCAGACGCCGCAGGGGAAACCCGTGCCGCAGGATGTGCAGCTCACACTTAAGCCTACGGTCAAAGTGACGCCAGGCGGCGCTGGCCGCACGATTCTGGGCCAGGCCACCAATGAAACCAATGTGGAGATAGACCTCGCCATGCAAGGCACCGCGACTGGGGCCGACGCGCCACCGCCCGGGCAGCCTAACTCCGCGACCTTTACCTCCGCCATGCACATGGACACTTACGTGGCGCCGAACGTTACTGGTTACCTGGAGTTCGTGCAGTTCTACAGGCGCCTGGCGGAAGAGGTATCCTGGATGAAGATCCCTTCCCTGCCCGGCATCCAAATCGATCCTCGAGCCGCGGAGGGCATGTCTGAGCTGCAGAAGAATTCCGACGCGCTGAAGGGTTTCCCGATGCTCTCTTACGTGAGCATGACGATGACTGCAACAGCCGATGGTCAGACTCAACCGGTGGGATCACAAAATAGCGGCGCGGCTAGCCCGAACGCGTCGAATCCGCCGCCGTCACAGACCGACAACTCTCCCAGTTCGCTTGAATCGGCAGCGGTGATGAAAGGCTTGGGCGGGATGTTTGGCAAAAAGAAAAAGGACAATGATTCCGCGCCGGCGGCTAGTACGTTGCCTCCCAATCCTCATCCCGATCCGAACGCGCTGATGGAAATGACTACGGCGGTAACTTCGTTTTCGACAGACTCGCTTGACGCAAGCCTGTTCGACGTTCCTTCGGGCTACCAGCAGGTGCAAGAAGATCCGATGCAGGTTTTTGGCGGAGGCACGAGATCTCCGCAGCAGCCGGCACCTAAGAAATAGCCTGTTTTCAGCAACTTACTCGCAGGAAGGCCTCAGACCCTTTCGCCCGGTTAGCGGGCCTCTGGTGCCTCCGTTGATTGTTTATTCAAGGATTAACTGGGCTGTGAGGATGCACGCCCAAATGCTTGGTAACGGACGGGTTGTTTGTTTGGAAATTGTTGCCGTCCGGGTGATTGCCGCTACCCAGACCCCATGCTACGTTGACCGCAGGGCGTGAGGGTGAGAGGGATTTCCGAAAATGGCAATCAGCATCGACGATTTACTGCGCCGCGCTGTCGAAAATCGAGCCTCCGACCTTCATCTCAAGGTAGGCAATCACCCCTACCTGCGCGTTGACGGCATTCTAAATCCCATCGGCGATGTTCCGCGCGTGACTCCGGAAGAAATGCTTTCCATGGCGTTCAGCATGATGACGAACCGCCAGAAGCAGAAATTCAAAGAAACCGCTGAACTCGATATGGCCTATGGCGTGGCCGGGCTTGGGCGGTTCCGCGTAAACGTGTTCCAGCAGCGCGGTAACGTGGGCATGGTTCTGCGCGTGATTCCGACGAAAATCCGGACGATTGAAGAACTCGAATTGCCGCGCGTGCTGCAAAAGATTTGTGAAGAGCAGCGCGGGATGATTCTCGTGACGGGCACGACCGGCTCCGGCAAAACGACGACGCTTGCAGCGATGATTGACCGCATCAATTCCCTGCGCCAGGAACACATCATCACGATTGAGGACCCGATTGAATATTTGCATCGGGACAAGAAGGGCTTCATCAACCAGCGCGAAGTGGAAGTGGATACGTCGAATTTCTCGACGGCGCTGCGCGCTGCGCTTCGTCAGGATCCCGACGTCATACTCGTCGGCGAAATGCGCGACATTGAGACGATTCAAACGGCGCTGCTTGCGGCTGAAACCGGCCACCTAGTGCTTTCGACCTTGCACACTCTCGATGCGACGGAGACGATTCAGCGCATTATTGCTGTGTTTCCGCCGCCGGAGCAGAAGCAGATTCGGCTGCAACTGGCGAGCACGCTGCGCGCTGTGGTCAGCCAGCGGCTGGTGCGACGCGCCGATTTGCTTGGCCGCGTTCCTGCGGTCGAAGTGATGATTGCGACGGGATATATTCGCGATTGCATCATGAACCCGGACAAGACGCGCATGATTCGCGACGCGATTGCCGCTGGAACTTCGCAGTACGGCATGCAGACTTTCGATCAGTCCATTTACGATTTGTATTCGCGCGGCTTGATTACGCTGGAAGAGGCGCTGATGCGCGCTTCGAATCCGGATGAGTTTCGGCTGCGCGTTCAGGGCGTACGCTCGACGGCGGATTCTGCGCGAGAAGAAATGGAACGCGCGATCAACGAGTTCGAGCGCACGGGGCCGCGGTAGCAGTGGGAGCGAAACTTCATCTCATCCCGGCTTTGCGTCTCGCGGTTCTCGAATGTATTTCCCTGGCAGCTTTTCTCACCTCAGACTTGACGTTTGAAATCTCAAATCTGTTTTCAAGAATTTGGGCATCGACCGGCACGCCTGCGCGGCGTCAGATCTGAAATATGCTTGAAATCTGAAATTGGTGTCGGCCCTCCGCTCGCTTGCTTCTTTCGTTTCAAGTCTCTATCTTCGCTTTGTGCGGTCTCGTTCACCTCGAAAACTTGCTACGGAATCGGAACTTTATGCTGCGGCTTTGCGCGCGTTGATGCGGCGGGCGCATTCGGTGTATGAGATGCGGCAGCTGCTGGAGCGCCGGGCCGAGAGTGCTGACGACGCCAAAGCGGTTCTCGCGCGGCTCAGGCAAAATAAATATCTTGATGATGCTCGATTTGCCGCGGAATTCGCGCGCGTTCACGGGCTGGCTCGCCGGCAGGGACGATTTCGCATTTCGCGGGAGCTTCGGCAGCGCGGCGTGTCTGACAAGCATATTGAAGCGGCGCTCGACCATGTTTTTGCGGAGACGAGCGAGGCGGATCTCATTCGCGTGAGGCTGAAGCGCAAACTCGCGAGTTTTCGTGGGCGGATCGATCAGCGCAAGGCTGCCTCGCTTTATCGCGGGTTGCTGCGGGCGGGATTTTCGGGTGACGCCGTGCGGGACGCGCTGCGAGCGGCGCGTGTGGACGCCGCTGCGATCGCGGACATTGCGGAATCTTCGCCGCCGACCGAAGACGAAGAGTAGCGCCCGGCGATTGGCCTGGTTAGGCCGTGCGTGGCCCGCGCAGGATGCGAACTGGGAATAGAATAATCGCGCGAACCAGCTCAAGCGCTCCATCCACCGCTATTCCGACGATGCGGAACGGCAGCAATAGCAGCCACACGATGGGATAGAGCACCAGCGCGAGTAACGCCAGCGGCCAGCACAGCACCAAGAGAATGCACCACAATAAGAACTTCATGATCGCCCCCTAGCCTGCCATACCTATATACGCGCAGGCGAGCGATTTCGTTCCGCACGCGAGCGAGCGTTCGTTGCGAGGCGCGAATCACTCTGCGATAATGAATTTGTTGGGAATTTCCTGAGGACAAATTGACTGGCAACGAGATCCGCGAAACATTTTTGGGATTTTTCGAGGAGAAGGGGCACCGGCGCGTGCGGAGCTCTTCGCTCGTCCCGACGAATGATCCGACGCTGCTTTTTACCAACGCGGGAATGAACCAGTTTAAGGATGTTTTTCTGGGCGTCGAGCAACGCGATTACAAACGCGCGACGACGTGCCAGAAGTGCGTGCGCGCGGGCGGTAAGCATAACGACCTCGAGAATGTTGGATTTACGAATCGCCATCACACGTTTTTTGAGATGCTGGGGAATTTTTCCTTTGGCGATTATTTCAAGAAAGATGCCGTCGCGTTTGCATGGGAACTGGTTACGTCGCCGCAATGGTTCGGAATTCCGAAGGACAAGTTGTACGTCACGATTTTCAAAGGCGAAGACGGTATCGCGCGCGATGGCGAGGCTCACGAGCAGTGGGTGCATCAGGGCGTTGAGAAGAGCCGGATTCACGAGCTCGGCATTGCGGAAAATTTCTGGGCGATGGGAGATACGGGGCCGTGCGGCCCGTGCAGCGAGATTCATTACGATATGGGCCCGAAGGCGTCAGACCAGGGCCACGCCGATTGCCAATTTCCATGCGATTGCGGGCGATATGTCGAGATTTGGAATCTCGTTTTCATGCAGTTTAATCGAGATGCGAGCGGCACGCTTAATCCCCTGCCGAAGCCGTCGGTGGATACGGGCCTCGGACTCGAACGCGTCGCGGCGGTTTTGCAGGACAAAATCAGCAATTTCGATACGGATCTGTTTCAGCCGCTCATCGAAGAAGCTGCGCGGCTAGCCAATGTTGATCGAAATCGCGCGGAATTTCAGCCATCGCTTCGGATTATCGCGGACCACTCCCGCGCCGCGACGTTTCTAATCTCCGACGGCGTGGTTCCTTCGAATGAAGGCCGTGGATACGTCCTGCGAAAAATCATTCGCCGGGCGCTGCGGCACGCGCGGATGTTGAATGCGCCTTCGCCATTTCTATCCGTGATGTCGGCAGCGGTGCGCGCTGAGATGGCAGACGCATATCCCGAACTCCAAGAACACGCTGCGCGAATCAGCAGCGTACTCGACGAGGAGGAGCGGCGTTTCATTCGTGCTGTCGGGATAGGGCTTTCGCATCTTGAAGAGAGTCTTGCCCCCATCCTCGCAGAGATGGAGCTGACAAGCCCGTCTGGCAAGCCGCACGACTCTCCGCTCGCCAACAGGTTCGTACTGCCCGGAGCTGACGCGTTCAAACTGTATGACACGTACGGGCTTCCGCGGGATTTCATTGACGACGTGACGCGCGATGCCGGCGTGCAGGTGGACTGGGCCGATTACGACCGCGCAATGGAAGAGCAACGGTCACGGGCAAAGGCCTCGTGGAAGGGCGTGCACAAGGAAGTTGCGAGTCCGGCGTACGCGAAGCTGGCTGAAACATCGAAGACGGAGCCGGATTTTTATTTTGGGACGGAGACGCGGGATTGCCGGATTGAAGCGATTGTCACGAAGGATGGGCTCGTCAACGAACTTCCTGCGGGCGCGGAGGGCGAAGTCGTTCTTGACCGGACGACGATTTACGCCGAGTCGGGCGGACAGGTCGCTGATACGGGCTTGTTTCTCGACAATCGCGAGACGATTCAGCTGGCGGAAGTTCGCGGCGCGTATTATCCGGTTTCGCGGCTTGTGGCGCATCGTGTGGTCGCCACAGAGACTCTTCATGTTGGCGATCGCGTGGCCACCGTGGCGGATCCGATCCGCCGTGCGCGCGACCGGCGCAATCACACCGCGACGCATCTTTTGCATTCCGCGTTGAGAAATATTCTCGGGACGCACGTTAAACAGGCCGGGTCGCTCGTTGCGCCCGATCATTTGCGCTTCGATTTCTCGCATTTTGCGGCGGTTGATCCGAGCGACCTCGCCGAAATCGAGCAGCAAGTGAACGAAGAAATTCGGCGCAACTATGAGGTTCAAACCGACCTGATGAACATTGACGCCGCGCTGGCATCTGGGGCGCTCGCGTTTTTCGGCGACAAGTATCCGGACGCGAATGTTCGCTTGGTGACAATTCCCGACGCCGAGTACCCGCGCGGCTTTTATAGCAAAGAGCTGTGCGGCGGGACGCATGTCACCCGCTCCGGCGACATCGGCGTGTTCAAAATCCTCTCCGAGCAATCCGCAGCCGCCGGCGTGCGCCGGATCGAGGCAATCAGCGGCGAGCGGGCCCTCGCGGAGTATCAACAGGCGCTCGACACGCTGCGGAAGGTTGCCGGGCTCGTTAAATCCAGTCCCGATGAGGTTCTGGCGGCCGTGGAGCGCCAGGCGCTGGTAATCAAGCAGCTCGAGAAGGAACTCGAAGGCCAGCGGCGCAAAACTGCCGTTTCGATGGTGGACACGCTGCTGGAATCGGCGCGCAAGATAAAGGACGTAAACGTCCTGGCATCAACGGTTTCCGGTGTTGATCGCGATGGAATGCGGCAGCTAGTGGATTCATTGCGACAGAAATTAGGCTCCGGTGTGGTTATTTTGGGGGCCGCTGACGACGGCAAAGTGGCTCTAATCACAGGAGTTACGAAAGATCTGACGAGCCGCGTCCAAGCAGGCAAGATCGTTCAGGAACTTGCTCGAAAAGTCGGCGGCTCCGGTGGCGGCCGGCCCGACATCGCCGAGGCTGGCGGAAAAGACACATCTGCTTTAGAAAGTGCTATCTCCGATGCGTATAGCTTGCTGGAACGAATGCTATAATTGATCGAAGCGCCAGTTCCACGCGGGAAGGACCTCCCTTCACGACGTGGTTGCATTATTCGTGCGGAATTTGGAGTTTCTGCCTTTCCCTTGCGATGATCAACAAGAGAGCTATGTCGATTGCGGTGGCGGCGTGCGGCATGTGGCTAGGATTAGCACTGCCGGCATGCGCGCAAATCGCGTCGAGTACGAATGACAAAGGCAATCTTGTGTTCGTTAACGCGGAGACGCCGGCAACGGCATCTCATCGTATAGCGCCTTTTGGCACGCGGGTTTCACCGCAGTTGAGTGCCGAAACGCGGCTAACGAGCGAAACGCCGGTACGCGCAGCAACCGTGCCGCAGGAGCGTCTCGAACGAATTGTTCAAGATGCTGCCACGAAGCACAATTTGGATCCGGCCCTGGTGAAAGCTGTGATTGGGGTTGAATCCGGATGGAACCAGACGGCGATCTCGCGCAAGGGAGCACTGGGATTGATGCAATTGATCCCATCAACGGCAGGACAAATGGGCGTAGGAAATGCGTTCGATCCGGTAGAGAATGTGAACGGCGGAGCGGCTTATTTGCGTTCGCTCCTCGATCGGTTCCATGGTGACCTCGAGAAGTCTCTGGCCGCGTATAATGCAGGACCAGGGGCAGTGGAGCGGGTCGGAGGTATACCAAACATTCCGGAAACGCGTTCTTATGTCCGAAAAGTTACAGACTCCTATTTCCGGCCCGGCTCAGGTCGAGATCCATCGTTTTCCGCAAAGCCGCGAATTCCCGTGCGGCGCGAAGTGGATCAGAACGGCCGGGTAGTTTTTACGAACGAATGACGCGAAGACGATTTGAAACTAGCCTAGGCGCAACAATGCCCGCAATTTGCCGCTCGATTCTGGCGGCCTTCGGAGTCTTGACCGCAATTGTGTATCTATCCGCGCCGGCCTCGGCGCAGAACAATATTGACCAGGGACGCCGGCAATTTGAAAAGGCAGTCTCGCTCCGCACGGAACTCGAAAGCCATCCGCAGGGCCAGCGCACTCTTGAGGCATATAGGCAAGTCGTCGCCGCGTATAAGAAGGTTTACGCGTACACGTCGGACGCAGAAGTCGTCACGCCCTCGATTGTGGCATCCGCCGAGCTTTCCATCGAAATGGGCCGGCAGTATGACCCGGCCTTTTTCAAGATCGCCATTGGCTCTTACAATTACCTACTCAAGGAATATCCGCACAGCCGGTACGCTTCTTCGGCGCTCTTCTCGATCGCGGACATCCAGCAAAATGAGTTGAAGGATCCGGATACGGCGGAAAAAACATACAAGGAGTTCTTACAGCGGTTCCCGAAGTCGCCGCGGATCGTTGAAGCCAGGATCGCGATAAAGCAAATCACGCAAGCGCGCAATGATGCCTCCGCGATGCCCGCGACAACGGCGCATAACCGGCAGCCTACTACCGCGGACCGCGATGCTTTTGAACCTGCGTCCGACCAGTCGGATGAGCCTTCCACCGCGCCGGTCAATCCGATCGAAGGCGGCGCTGAAGCTGGCATCGCGCGCGTCACGGGCGTGCGCACCTGGAACGCGGAGAATTACACGCGCGTGGTAATAAATCTCGGCGATTCGATCAAGTACAGAGCCACTCGACTCGGCAATCCTGACCGCATTTTCTTTGACCTGCACGATGCGAAACTCGATCCCGGCGTCACGCAGAAAACCATCGAGGTCGAGAGCGGCTTCCTGAAGTCCATCCGTCTGGGACAAAATAAAGACGGAGTGGTGCGGATCGTTCTGGATGTGGATACGGTCAAGCAATATTCAGCGTATTTGCTTCAGAATCCGTACCGGCTCGTCATTGATGTGCACGGAACGGACGTGCATGGCACGCAGCGGCGCACGTCCGAAGCTTCGAATCATGCGGCTGCAGCCCCGGAGACGACGCCGAAGACTGACACGACGACGAAGACTGCGCCACCGGCGCGGACTGTTCTGGCAGAACAAACAACCGAGCCGCCCGATTCGAAACATCTGAAGGTTTACGCCGCGGCGCCTCCTCCGCCTATCGGAATTGAAAAACCGGCGGTGGCGACAACTGGCCCGAAACCGGTTGACCGGCTGCCTATTCGCGCAACATCCGGCCAAAGCCGCGAAGTTGCGGCGCTGGTGCCTGAGCCGAAGCCGACGCGTGACGGCGAGCGCTCGTTGACGCGCGCTCTGGGTCTGAAGATCAATCGAATCGTGATCGATGCCGGGCATGGCGGCCACGACACAGGCACCGTCGGCGCGCACGGCTTGATGGAGAAGGATCTTTGCCTGGATGTGGCGCTGCGACTCGGGAAGATGATTCAGGAGCGACTGCCGGGAGCGGAAGTGGTGTACACGCGCTCGGATGACACGTTCATTCCGCTCGAGGAGCGCACCGCAATTGCGAATCAGGCCAAGGCCGATCTTTTCATCTCCATTCACGCGAATTCGAGCCACGATCACGATGCGCGCGGCGTGGAAACGTATTATTTGAACTTCGCGACATCGCAGGACGCCATGGAAGTGGCGGCGCGAGAAAATGCGCTCGCGGATACGGGCCTGCACGATCTTCAGAACATGATTCAGAAGATCGCCCGGAACGAAAAGATTGAGGAGTCCAAGGAGTTAGCCGGCGACATTCAGGATTCGCTCACGAAACGCTTGCAGCAAGTGAATAATTCGGAGAAAAATCGAGGCGTCAAGAAAGCGCCGTTTGTAGTGCTCATCGGAGCGAATATGCCCTCGGTTCTGGCTGAGATTTCGTTCCTGAGCAACTCGAATGACGAGAAAATGCTGAAAAAGGCCGACCAGAGGCAGCGCATTGCGGAAGGTCTTTTTAAGGGCGTGACCAGCTATCTCGATAATTTGAACAGCCTGTCGTATAACCTCCAGAAGCCGATGCCGGCGCGGCCAGAATCGCCGCTCGAATCTGCCGGGAACCCAAAGTAGTTTCCGGCATCTAATAACAAGTAGCATGCGCAGACGCAACTTCTTATTTTCAATTATCGCGGCTTTCGTGTTGCTGCCTGCGGTTCTTGCGGGCGCGCCCGCGCCAGCGCAGGACACATTGCCGGCGAACTTTGCCTCGTGGACGGCGACTGGCGTGGAAACCGCCGTGCCGTCGGGAAGTCTGCTTGCAAGCCCTTCTGTTCTTCAGGAATACGGCCTGGCGGATGCATCGACTCGCTCTTACTCGCACGGAACAGCCACGTTCCAGGTGATTCTGTATCGGTTAAAAGACCCCACTTGCGCGTACGGGCTGTATTCGTACCTACGATCGTCGGGGCTTCGCCAGGGTTCGATTCACGCGTATCCCCCGGCATTAACGGCGTTCCACGCGAATGGTGAGTCTGTTTCGTATCAGCTTTCCCCGTATGCGCAAGAGGGCGATTTTCACCGTGCGGATGTTACCGATCACTCTGTGATTGCTCCAGGGCGCACTCTGATTCTGCAGGGCAGTTTCGTGTTGGATATCCTGGGTCCGACAATCTCCGGAAGCGAGGCGGCCGGGCTAAAAAGTCTCGGGGCGGCGGTTGCTCCCAAATCCAATTCCGGTCCTTACCCGACGCTCTACGGCCACCTGCCGCAGAGTGGATTCGTCGTCGATTCCGACTGCTACATTCTGGGTCCTGCGGCATTGCACGAATACTTTCCGTCCGCGAATGGCGATTGGCTCGGATTTGGCAGCGGCGTTGAAGCGGAAGTCGCGAGCTATCGTATCAACGGCGAGGATCTCACTCTTCTGATCGCTGACTTCCCGACTCCGCAAGTTGCAACGAAGAAAATGGAAGAGTGGACGGGTTTCTTCGACGTCGGCGGCTTACAGAACGGAAGCGGCAAGCCGGTGGTTTATGCGAAGCGCTCTTTGACGCTCGTTGGCCTCGTCTTTAAAGCGCATTCGCAGGCGCAGGCTGCGCTGATATTGAGCCACGTTCACACGGGTGCGGAGTTGACGTGGAACGAGCCGGGATTTTCGCTCAGCGATCCCAATATCGGCAGCGTGCTCGTCGGAATCATTTATGGAACGGGGTTTCTTTGCATGTTCGCGGTCGTCGCGGGACTGGCATTCGGCGGGGTGCGAATCGCGGTGAAGCGGCTGTTGCCGGGGCGTGTCTTTGACCGCGGGGATCAGCTGGATGTGTTGCAATTAGGACTTGGCAGTAAGCCCATCAATTCAGAGGACTTCTATGGGATCGGGCCGACGCAGAGGCCCTAGGACCGTCGCTATTTTCCCACAGCCTTCGTCTTAACACCAAATAACTAGCTGAGAATAAACGAGTTACAGGCAACTGCGTTTGTAGGATTCCTTCTTGACTTGTGGCGGGGCCGCCTCTAAACTGCCGCTGAGGAAAGAGTTCTGCGGCCATCCGCGCATTGGCCCAAGGGCTTTTCTCCCCCAAAGGCCCGCCTCGCCGCGGGCCTTCTTTTTTGCTGCAGTCGCCGGGATACGATCGGCCGAACTGAGCAAATCCGCGGGCATAGCGTCGGCATCTTGCCGACGATTTTTTTTCAATGCCACCGGGCGGAAAAACGCCGGCAAGATGCCGGCGCTACGATTGCTATCTCGGCCGTCCCTCAGCTATCCGCTTCCCTTTTCGTTCGGTAATCGGCAATACTCCACACGTTTCCTGCTGGACCAATTGTCTCTGACTGACCGCTCATTCGAATGAAATCGCCATCTGAGAATGCCGCAATTCTTTCTGCTTCGGCGGCTGGATCGACCAATCCGCGCTCGAAGCCGTGGATTCTGGTTGCCACGATACTCGGGTCGAGCATGGCGTTTATTGACAGCACGGTGGTAAACGTTGCGCTGCCCGCTTTGCAGAGAAGTTTTGGCGCCACTGTTACGGATTTGCAGTGGGTGGTCGAGGCGTATTTGCTGCTGCTCGGCTCTCTGATTCTCGTGGGCGGTTCGCTCGGCGACACATTCGGCCGGCGGCGGATGTTTCTCTTCGGAGTTTGTGTTTTCGCCGCGGCCTCGGCTTGGTGCGGAGGTGCATCGAGCATTCATCAGTTGATCGCCGCACGCGCCGTGCAAGGCTTTGGCGCTGCGTTTCTGGTTCCCGGCAGCCTGTCCATCATCAGCGCGTCGTTCGAGGACAACGAACGCGGCCGCGCCATTGGGACTTGGTCCGGCTTCACGGCAATCACTGCTGTGATTGGTCCCGTGCTCGGCGGATGGTTGATCGAGCATGCGTCCTGGCGATGGGCCTTTCTCTTGAATTTGCCGCTGGCGATCGCGGTGATCGTTGTCAGCATTTGGCACGTGCCCGAAAGCCGCGCTGAATCTGTGCACGGGCCGGTGGATTGGCTTGGCGCATTGCTTGCGACGTTTGGCCTCGGCGGCGTTGTATACGGACTCGTTGAGTCTTCGCAACTGACGTGGTCGAGTGTTCGCGTTATAGGCGCTGTAGTTCTGGGCGCAGTTTGCCTCGTGCTGTTTTGGTTTGCCGAGAAGCGGGCGAAAGCTCCGATGGTGCCGCCAGAACTCTTTAAATCTCCCGATTTTACGGGCGCGAACATCCTGACCTTTCTGCTGTATGCCGCGCTTGGCGTTTTTCTCTTTGTATTCCCGATGAATTTGATTGAAGTCGAGCACTACTCGGCGACGGCGGCCGGGGCGGCGTTTGTTCCGTGGGTTTTGTTGATGTTTGCGCTGTCGCGCTGGTCTGGAGGACTGGCGGACCGTTACGGAGCGCGGCCTCCGCTCATCATTGGCCCTTCGATTGTCGCTGTTGGATTCGTGCTGCTGGCGTGGCCACTCGCGGGTGGAAGCTATTGGATCAAATTTTTTCCCGGGATCGTGATTCTCGGTTTTGGTATGGCCGTGAGCGTGGCGCCGCTGACGACCGCCATCATGGGCGCCGCGGATCAGGCTAATGTTGGCGCGGCTTCGGGAATCAACAACGCTGTTGCGCGGATTGCGGGATTAATTGCGATCGCCGTTCTCGGAATTGTTGTGACGTCGGTATTCAACAACGGATTGCACCGGCGTCTCGCGCATATCGAGGTGGAGGAATCTGTGCGCCAGGATATCCTCAAGCAGCGAACAAAGCTTGCCGCGATCGAAATCCCCGCGAGTTTGGGCGCGGACGACCGCGAGGCGGTCTCTTCCGCTATCGCGAATTCGTTTCTGGAAGCGTTTCGGGTGACTATGCTTCTCTGCGCGCTTCTTGCGGCCAATGGCGCGATTTCTGCATTTCTGATGATTGGAAATAAGAAGACTGCCGCGAGTTCGGGGCATTCCGCTGGTACGTAAAATATAATTTTCTTATATGAACCGCAGATCCCTCACTTCGTTCGGGTGACAACTTTTTTCCAGTCTGAGTTCGCTTGCCAAAGTTTAGAATCTTTTCGAAATAGAAATGATGGATCGCTCACGCCTGGCAGGCACGCGAGATTAGTGGCCGCACGCGCGATTAATTTGCGTGGATCGTTTTGCGTTGTGCTGCGGATTCCAGTGCGGCGGTAACTTCTTCGTCGGTGGTGCTCTGAAAATCGGAATACCACTGGCCGACGCCGTGAAATCTTCGGGCGCTGATAAGCAGACGATTTCGCCGGCTAAGCTTGAGAGCTCTCGAATCGCGTGCGGCGAAGCGACAGGAACCGCGACGACAATTTTCGCCGGGCCGAGCTTGCGGAGAGCCTCGACGGCGGCGCGCATGCTTGATCCGGTGGCGATGCCGTCGTCGACAAGAATCACGATGCGATCTTTCACGTCCAGCGCAGGCATGCCGCGGCGGTACACAAGCTCGCGACGCTGCAACTCTTTCATCTCCCGCTTGAGGACGGCGTTGAGCGCAGTATCCGGAATCGCCAGTTCCTCGACTATCGCAGCGTCCAGGACACGAACGCCTCCCGAGGCGATTGCGCCGAAGGCTAGTTCTTCATGTTGCGGCACGCCCAGTTTGCGGACGACGAAAACGTCCAAGGGAGCGCCGAGAGCGCGGGAGACTTCGGCCGCCACGGGAACACCGCCGCGCGGCAGGCCGAGTACGACGACATTCGGGTTGTTGCGAAATCGCACTAATTGTGCGGCGAGTTTTAGGCCGGCATCTTTGCGATCTCGAAACGTCAAACGTCACTCCGATCCCGCGATGCAAGCCGCAAAAGCTGACCGGGCTCGAGACCGCGCGGTTTCGTTTCGAATGCGGTTCCGGGAGGCAAGGGCCTCCCGGCTCTGAAATGAAAGTTTAGGGCATCATCAGGCGTCGAGCCAACGCCGTTACAGAAAATTATCCGGTTAGCGGAAGAGCGCTAAATCAATTGCGTTCGCCATCGCTTCGTGGCCTGCGGGATTAGGATGCAGGTGGTCGCCGCTGTCGTAGGTCGGCGTCAGAGCAGAGAGGTTCGCCGGGTCCCGCAGCGCGGCATCAAAATCAATCACGCCGTCAAATGCGCCCGATTCCTTGATCCAATGATTGGCGGCTTGGCGCTTCGATTCGCCCTGTTCCGTCCAGCCTCCGAAACCTTTGTACGGAAGTATCGTCGCGCCGAAGATTTTCAATCCTGCCGCGTGCGCCTGCTCGATGATTTGTTTGTACCCAGCGATTAAATCGTCGGCGGTGATTTGCATGCGGGTTAGGCACGGGACGTACTTAGCCCGTATGGAAGATGCGGGCGTGTCGGGCTGGCCAATGTCGTTCGTGCCTTCGAACAGGATAATGTCTCGAACGCCGGCGTGGTCGAAGGCGTCGCGGTCGAGCCGAGCCAGGGCGTTAGTTCCGAAGCACGGCGAACTCGTGAGCACGCGATTACCGCCGATTCCGGCATTGAGGACGGCCATTGTGCTTCGTGCGCGGCCCGCGAGCAGCCGGCGTCCCAGAACATCGGTCCATCGCGCGTTTGTGTCCGGCCTCGTGGACGTTCCGTCCGTGATGGAATCGCCGAATGCGACTATGGCTCCTCGCAATTTCTGTGGTGCGAGCACGTCAATTTCGCCAAGGAAATACCACGAACCAGCTGTCTTCGTGAATGCGCTTGCACTTTCGTCAGCGGCAAAATTGCCGGCCGTCGAAATGAAATTGGTTTGAAACGCAGCGGCATGGCCGGTCGCCAAGCGCGCCGGTCCTATCGTGAAAAGGCTGATCACGAGATTTTCTTCCGCGCCGACGGACAGAGGAATTGGATCACTGAGAGCTTCGGAGCCTTCCGGCATCATGACGGACTTCGAGCCGCCGAATGTAACGGCGTGATTCGTGCCTGCGGCGAGCGCGGCTCCGTTCGCTTCCAGGGCGGCGTAAACAGAATCGAACGTGATCGCTTTGGCGCCGAAGGCGTTCGACAAGCGAATCCGAATCTCGCGCCCGCCGATGGTGGTGTGCACGATTTCGCGAATGGTCTGGCTCTCGAGCGAGTCGGGAACGCTTGGCGAGCTAAAAACACCGGCGGCGTCCGGATTCGCAAGATCGATATTCGCGGTGCTCCAAGTCGCGACCCAATGAGCTTTGTCCTTGTTGAGCTTTTCGCCCTTGCCGCCAATCGCAGAAGCCGGCAAGCATACGAGTGGGACAATCACGCACAGCACACGGAGCAAACCATTAAGAACGCGTTTGAAATTGAGCATCATTTACGCCGCTCCGGTCGAATCTTTTCAGCAGGGACGATTCCGTGCCCTTCAAGCACAGAGTAGAACTGATCGGCCGCGAGATTCGTTAATGTGTCTACCTTGCCCGACGGCCAATGAATTTCAACGCGTTCGATTTTTGCGGCGGCGCCGAGGCCAAAATGCACCCGCAGATCGTTCTGCGACAAATAGCTTCCGCCGCTGTGGATTTCGTCAGTCTGGGTCATGCCGCCCGCGGCGATTTTGATTCGCGCATTAAGCGCCAGGCGATTGCTCTTCATCCCCGCAAGCTCGAAGCTCACCCAATGCCGCCCGGGAACGCCGCGGTTTCGCAAAACCATCGGGCCGCCGTCGAGATCGCCGACGACCACGTCCATATTTCCATCGTTGAAGAGATCGCCGACGGCGAGCCCGCGTGCCACTCTTTTTTCCATGAGCGCCGGCCCGGCCTCGTCGCTCGCATCGCAGAATGTTCCGTCCTTCTGATTCAGGAGAAGAACTTTTGGCTCGCGATACCCGCCGCCCGAGGGAAGCGTGTCCACCTGAGGATAAACGTGGCCCGTCGCGGTGATCAGATCGAGCCAGCCATCGTTATCCAAATCAACGAACGCGGCGCCCCATTTGACCCATGGCAATGCCGGTAACGCACTGCGCGACGCGTAGGAAACATCGGTGAAGTTCCAGTCGCCGTCATTACGGAAAAGCAAATCGTCCTCGTCCTCGAAATTTGTCACATACAGCGCGGGCAAACCAGTGTGCAGATAATCACCGGCCGCAATGCCCATCGAAGCTTGCTCGGAGCCATCTTCGCTGACCGCGGTTCCGGACTCGAGTCCGATGTCCTTGAATTTTCCGCCGCCCAGATTCTTGTAGAGAAATTTCGGAGTGGAATCGTTCGCGATATAGATATCCGGCCGCCCGGTATTGTTGAAATCCACCCAGAGGACGCCCATTCCGTAGTAGCCATTCGGATCGCTCACGCCGGCGCTCTTCGAAACGTCGGTGAATGTGCCGTCGCCATTGTTGTGAAATAAAGAATCGCCCGCGCCCCGCAATCCGCGAGGCCCGCACTGCACATCAATGCCGCGATATTTGCAGTTGGGAGATTTTCCGAAGGCTGGAAGATCGTTGAGATGGAAATCAACGTAATTTGCGACCATGAGATCGACGAAGCCGTCGCCATCGTAATCGCCAAACGCTGCGCCGGTGGACCATCGGCCGTCGGCGACGCCCGCCTTCGCGGTGACGTCGGTAAATGTTCCGTCGCCGTTATTGTGATAGAGGACGTTGCCGCCGAGACAGGTCAGATAGAGATCGGGCCAGCCGTCATTGTCGTAGTCGCCGACGGCGCCGCCCATCGCGAAGCATGGAGACGTCAAGCCAGAACTCTTCGTGACGTCGGTGAAAGTCCCGTCGTGATTATTGTGATAGAGAGCGCCGAGGCTTGGCTGTCCCTTCACCGCCATTTCGACCGTAGGCGCATTCGTAAAATATATATCCGGCCAGCCATCGCGATCGTAATCGAATAAAATCACGCCGCCACTCATGGATTCGACGATGTATTTCTTCGAGGGATCGGACGTGTGCTTGAACGTGATGCCGGACTTGGCGGTGATGTCTTCGAGCTGCGGCACCGGCCGATTGACGCATTTGGCGGCTTTTGCTCCGGGCGGAGGCGCGGCAGGCGCATTGTGGCCGGCCTGCGCGTGCGCCAAATCCGTGGCGATGAAGAACAGAAATAGAATCCTGACGGCCAATCGCGAAGATCGGCCCATCAAGCGATTTCCCATTCGCAGATCATCATGGAGTTTGCACCGATTGCGCGGCGCGATCGCGCGATTTCCCTTTGAGATCCTTGTAGATGGCAAGCTCGCGGTCCGCGTCCGCGATGCGCGCGTCTTTGCGGTATGCTGCCTGCAACTGGTAATGCACGTAGTCTGTCGCGGGACTTAGGCGCGCCGCAGCTTCTAAGTGCTCGATCGCCCCATCCAGTTTTCCGCGATCGAGGAGAATCTTGCCCACCTGGTATTGCGCGTTGGCATAATCCGGATTCGCGGCGATCACTTGCTGAAATAATTCGAAGGCCTCGTCGTTTTTTGATTGCTGCGCGTAGACGAAACCCAGATTGTATTTAGCGTCGGCGTCGCCGGGCGCGATCGCCAACTCAGCTTTGAATTCATCAGCCGCTTCAGGCCAGCGCTCCCAACGAACGTCAGCCTCACCCGCATAGAGATGCGCTTTGGGAAGCGAAGGATCGTCGGCGAGCGCTCGATGAAAGGAGTCTACCGCGCGGGCATAGTCGCCGATTTCGGTCCAAAGCTGGCCGGCCACGACAAGCGCGTCGTTTGAGAGCTTTCCCTTCTCGTATTGACTCAGAACCTCTGTCGCCTTCTTCAAGTCACCCGTGCGCGTCAAGGACGCCGCCCACGCATATCCTACGAGGCCATCCTGCATGCCGCGGGGGCCAAGGGGCGCGAACGTCTTCGCAGCTTCGGCGAAGGCATCCGTCGCGAAGTACACCATGCCGAGCATCGCTCGCACGGGAGCATCGCTTGGGTCGTCAACGAGCGCGTGCGAAAGTCCGCGAATCGCTTCGGGGTAATTATTAGCGCGATAGGCGCAGAGGCCGAGATTCTTTTGCAGGCCGGCAATCCCGGCGTTCCAATGCTCGGCCTCTTGATAATGGCCAAGCGCCGCCCCGTATGCGCCGCTCACGGCCTCGGATGTAGCGAGATCGTTGAAGCCGAGGCCGAGTATCGTGCGCAGGCGCGTCTCCTGAGAAGCGGCCGAGGCGCGCTGTTTTTCGTTCAAATTGGCATGAGCCAACGTTGAAGCGTCCACGCGCCCGAATGGATCGGCGTTCGCGTCGAGGACAGGCGCGGCCTCTTCCTCTTGCTGCGTATTGATGGGCACCAGCGCCGCCGCAGAGCCGGCGCCGCCCGCCAAAGCCATTGATGCGACACTCTGCTGCGTCTGCTCCATGACTTTCTTTTGGAGATCGTGCGCCTTCGCGACGAAAATGTCCGCTTCCTCCGCGCGGCCGGATTTTTCGAGAATGCGCGCCAAATCAACATACGCCCTGCGAATCTGATAGCTTGAGCGGGACTCATCCTGCCCAGTCAGCTCGATCGTCTCCCGGAATGCCTCTTCGGCGCTCTTCATGTCGCCTTGAGCAAAAGCGTTGAGGCCGAGATACAAGAACGGCTCGGGCCACGTGGGATTCACGCTTGCGGCAATTCTGAGATACTTATTCGATTCGTCATATTCGCGTTCGACGGAATCCGTGAAGCCCAACATGTAATTGGCCAGGAAATCGCGCGGGTAATACTCGAGCTCCTTTCGAAATTCTGCGGTCGCCTCGGGCACCGGCTTCCACTCGTTGACCGACAGTATCGCCAATCCGAGGAAATAGTGAGCGTGGGGAGTGCGGGGATCGAGCTCGACGGCGCGCTTCAGCTCGCGAATCGAGTCGGGCATGTATTCGGCGTCGCGATAGGCCCGGCCGAAGAGCACGTGCAGCGAACCGCTATCGCCGGCAAGTTGGATCATCTGCTCGAACACTGCCGCGGCTCGGTCTTTTCCGGCAGCGTCCTTCGAATCAAGCAAGCAGATCCCTAGCGCGTACAAATTCTCGACGTCGGGCTTGATTTGGACGGCGTGGGAGAGCGCGTCGGCCGCCTTTCCGTATTCGCGTTTGCGCGACCAGGCTCTGCCGTTGACCACGTACGCTCGCACATCGCTCGAAGTGGCCAGGGCCTTCTCCGAATCCGCGATCGCATCGTCCAGGCGATTTGCCTGCAATTCGGCGATCGCGAGATCCACCCGCGTGTCTGGAAGCTCCTCAAAATCGAGCGAGCGGCGGTAGAGCTCGATGGCCTGGGGGTAGGCCGCTTCCAGCAGCCGCAACTGCCCCATTTCACGCAGCGCGAAGGCGATGAGGCGATCGTTGGCGAGCGCAACCGCCGCCGGGTCCCCGGAATTCCGCGCAGTTCGCGCCGCCTCGATGCGCTTCGCAAGCTCGGTCTCCACTGGAGACCCCGGCGCTTCCTTCTGCGTTGCTTTCGCACTTTGCTTAGCGGGCGCTTGCGCGTGGACCCGGGAAATCTCGAAAGGCGCAAAGAGAGCGGAGGCGACAACTATGCCGCAAATAAACCAACGAAAGATACGTCCAACGCGAGGAAAATGAGAGGACATTACCGATAGGACTGTCACCAGGTTACGATTCCCACACGCTTAAAAGACTAAACGGCGGGGCCTGATTTTTCAAGCCCCGCCGTTTCAATTCGAAAGACTCGCTGCGTTCGTCAGAACGAGAAGTGCAAGCCATACTGAATCTGCCGCGGAGGGAGCACCGCAGTGGCTTGCCCAAAGTTCCCAATCGTTCCAACTGTTTGCGACGTAACTACGTTATTCGTCGTGCTGCAAGGCAATCCTGAAGTGGCAGTCGCGCCTCCGCAGTACAGATTGCTGCCGCTGTAATTGCTTGCGAAATTATTAGCCGTGAAATTCGGGTGGTTGAATATGTTGAAGAAATCGAACTGGAGCTTGATTCGGAATTTCTCTTTCACCGTCCAGTTCTTGGCAAACTGCATATCGAAATTCACCAAGTCCGGACCGGAACAATCGCCGCGCCCTTCCAAGTCGGAAGGAAGCGAACCGATGGTGTAGCCGACGAGCGTGAACGCCGCTGGGTTAATGACCTGGTAGCCGCCGACGCCAGACCCAGAATTGCAGCTGACGCCCGCAACCCGGATCGGACGCTGGGGATCGGTGAAACCGCTGCCGATCAGCGAGTTAAGGCTACTGGTCAGAACCGTTTGGTTCGGCGCGGTTCCAAGTGTGACATTCCCTCCCGCAGCTCCCGAGGTATAGATCGTAAGCGAATTGCCGGATTCTGCCGTGACGATGCTGTTGAATTCCCACCCGCCGACAGTTTCGCGAACGGCGGTAGCCTTGTCGCTAAGTTTGGGAAGGAACAGAACCTCGTTCGCGACAAAGATGTGCGGGCGGTTAATGTCCGTACTGCCCTTGTTCAAAGCCGGATCGGCATTGTTGAGCCATGCCTCCTGGTTAACGTTACCGGAAGAATTGTCCAGGTCGACGTTACCGATCGAATGAGAGTAGGTGTACGCAACCTGGAACTGAGAGTGGTTGGTGAGCTGAGACTTGAACAGCGCTTGGAGCGCATGGTACGTGGCGTGTCCGCCGCGTGAGAATTCGCCGATTTCGCCGAAGTTATCAGCCGGACGAAGCACATTCTGGGAGGCGCCGGACAAAAATGCTCCAGCAAGCCAGTTGGCTTCGGGAACCTGGTTCAAATCTGACTGCGACGTCAAGTGGATACTCGTATTCCCGACGTAGCCGATGTTCAACACTGTGTTCCTAAATAGCTGGCGCTCGACCGACAGATTCCACTGCCAACTGTTTGGCGTTATGCCGCGGGGATTCTTGGCAGCACTTGGCGAGACGCTCGGGTTCGATAGCGCAGGTGCAACTTCGAACGTCCGGGGTGTCTGTGCATCGATGACGAAAGGCGCCGTGAAAGCGAGCCCTTCGTCGAGGCCAACTATTTCCCGCTGGAAGAACTGACCCAAGCCCGCGCGAACGGCCGTCTTTCCATCTCCCCTCACGTCCCATGCGATACCGAGGCGAGGCGCGATGTCGTGATTGTTGTTGTTGACCAAAGCGCGATTCGGGCCCGGCGTTCCGGCCGAGAGCGGCAATGGGATGCCGAGCGTAGCCAGGAACGCGGCCTCTTTGGTGCACGGCGACGTTCCGGGTACGATTACCACGCCATTGCAGGCGTCCGAGGGGTTAGCGGCGGCTTCCGTCGCGCTCCAGTCCGCCAGGCTAAAGTTGGCCCAAGCGTTGTCTCCCGAATATGGTTCCCGGTAGAACGACCAGCGGAACCCATAGTCCACAGTGAGGTTCTTCTTGAGCTTCCAGGAATCGCCGAGATACCACTCAAAGTCGTGCCAGTTGACCATCGCGAACGGGTTGGCTGTCTTTTCAGAAGTGTCGGAATTGAAACTCTGCCCGGGGATAAGAATGTTTGCGAGCAAGTTGCCAGTGGAATACAGCGTCGAATAGCTGTTCGGATCGAAGAAAGGACGATCGTTCGGGCCCTCGCCGTTTTCGATCTTGGCGTTCGTGCTGAAGAATACGCCCGCCTTGATGATGTGATTGCCCATCACCTTGGTCAGGTTATCTTGAACCGTATAGAGGTCCTCGTGGTTGCCGTAAGGCGGGATGGCCCAGATATTCTGGCCGCTGCCGTAGGGGCCCAAACCTCCCCAACCGATTTGCGGTATGGCTTCTCCCAGCTTTAGCGAAGACGGCCACGCCGTCGGTACCAAAGCATCGATTTGAGTCGCCAGCGTCGGGTTAGAGCCTGCAAAAGCGGTAATGATGGCATTGTGTCCGTAGCCGAACTCGACGTCATTGACCAGCGAATTGGTAATGGTGGAACTCAGCCTGGCCATGACGCTCTTGGACGGCTGGCTCCAATTCGCACCGAGCGCCGGGAAAATCGCGTCACCCCAGAATTCGTTTGAATTCGGAAACGGATTGGTCCAGGAATCATTTGTCCACCGGACAGTTATCCTGTTGCGTTTGGTAACGTCGTAATCGCCGCGCACGTTCCATTCGCTCCAGTTCTGACTGTTTCTCTGCGATTGCGCCCAGTTATTTTGATTTCCTGTGGCCCCTGCGATGTTAGGCGTAGGATAGAAACTCGAGTACAACAGGCCCACTGGGTCCGGGTTTGCAATCTTGTAAGGATTTCCCGCGGCCTGAAATTGAGCGGGAATGATCGGAACGTTCGCCAGGCAGTTTGTGCTTGTTGGGTTGGCTCCATCCGCGCTGAAGTCTCCCATTTCCTCGGCCGCCGTCGGAACGCAAGCTGCTACCGCATTTCCCTGGATTTGACGGTTCCACTCCTGATTCCACCAGATGAAGAGCTTGTTCTTGATGATCGGGCCGCTGGCGTTGTAGCCCCAGTCGTTGCGTCGCAGTTCCGCCTTGTTCAAACCGTCCTTGTTCGAGAAAAAGTCGTTGGCGGCCAGGGCGTCGTTCCGGCCACTGTAGAAAACGCCGCCGTGAAACTGGTTCTGGCCTGACTTCGTCGTGAGACTGATGATTGCGCCCGAGGCCTGGCCGTACTCCGGACCGTAGGAATTGCGCAGCAATTTGAATTCAGCAATCGTATCAACGGAGGGATAGACCAAAATCGTGCGGCCTGAACCGACGTCGTTGTTGTTCACACCATCGACCAGGAACAAGTTGTTGTTGTATGGGTTGCCGTTCACGGAGAAATCGGCGCCGCCGGCCAGACCTTTGTCCAGGTGATCGAATGAGTTCGCGGTTGATACGCCCGGCGACAGAGTGACCAGGTTCATGAAGTTCTCGCCGTTGAGGGGAAGCTCTCGAACCTGAGTGCCTTCGACGACTTCGCCAACCACAGCACTCGTCGTCGCAACCTCAACCGCGTTCGCTTCGACTACGATCTTCTCGCTCTGGGTGCCCACTTGCAGCGTGACGTTCACCACAGTAGCAGTTGAAACGTGGACGATGACATCCTTCTCGACTTCTTCCTTGAAGTTGCCCTGCGAGAAGTGAACTTCGTAGTTGCCGAGCGGCAATTGTTCGAGCGCGAATGCCCCGAGGTCGCTCGTCTTCGCAGTAAATGTCTCGTTCGTGCCCTTGTTGATCGCTGTAACCGTCGCCCCGGCGATGGATGCTCCGCTCGGGTCGCTGACGATACCAGTGATCGAACCATTGTAGTTCTGCGCGCGCGTGGCGAGCGGCGCCACCAGCAGCGCAAGCAGCAGCACACAGAAGAAAGCGCGGATCATCGTCCAAGCGTGATTCGAATTAATTTTTTCAGTTCGAACAGTCATCACACACACCTCGCCGGAGATTTTTCCCGCCCTGTTTCGAAGAAGAATCGCCCATTCAAGATTTGAGTTGTTACAGCACCCCGGAGTGGGCTGCATCGATCCCGAACTCGCAAGAATCGACAGCCTTCAGACCCACCCCAACGAACTAATCAATTTCTACTAGTAGAGTATCTAAACTTTGCGGAGTTGCTTGTCAAGAGAAATAATGATATTGCGGCGTAAAATAATGATATTCTACGAACAGGGCGGTGCCCGCCATCGTTGCGTTTCGCCGGCGGGGGCTGGCCGGCGCGCGCAAAATTGAGTAAGTAAACGTTTACTCCCGGCAGTGTATGGTACATTCTTACGCGCTTACGCGCTATTTCGAGCTAGGACCGCGCCTGGGTTCGCGCCTTCGGCGGGCATGAGGGGCAATGGCCCCTTCAATTGAGTAGCTTACGATTAATCGGGCGCTAAGCAACGAACTCATTGGGAGTACGCAGAATGGCTTCTGACGCCAGGAAGAAGAAGCCCGCCACTCGAAAAGAGTCCAGGGCCACCCTCAAAACTCTCGCGCAGCATCTCGGCCTGACACCGGGTACGGTCTCGGCCGCGCTCAATGATTCTGCCGCGGCTCGCTCGCTCCCCGGCCACACCAAGCAGCGCATTCTCGAAGCTGCCCGCGAGTTCAATTACCGGCCGAATTACTTCGCTCAAGCCCTGCGCCTCCGCCGCACGTATACCATTGGAGTGATCGCTGAAGAAATCGGCGACGCCTACGGGGCAATGATCATAAGTGGCGCCGAAGAGTATTTGCGCAAGAGCAATTATTTTTTCCTCACGGTCTGCCACCGGCACGACCCAAAAGTTCTGCAGACTTACTCGCAGCTTCTCCTGGCCCGCGGAGTCGAGGGCTTCATCACCACGGACACATCCATTACGGCGCCGCTCGGGCGCCCGACTGTCGCCGTTTCAGGACACGAGCGCGTCGACGGCGTAACAAATATTATTTTGGACCACAAGCTCGCCGCGCGCCTCGCGCTCACTCATCTCGCGGAGCTCGGCCACGAAGAAATTGCATTTCTGAAGGGACATCGTCTTAGTTCTGATTCCGCCACGCGTTGGGAGGCGATCTGTGAAGTCGCCGCCGAGTTGGGCATTCGGATTCGCCCGGAACTCACCATCCAGATCGACAGCACGGTATCTACTCCACATCTGGGCTATCCGTACGCCAAGGAGTTGCTTGCGCGACGTCAGCCGTTCACTGCGCTTTTCGCCTATAACGACGTGTCCGCGATCGGCGCAATGTGGGCGTTCCGCGAGTCGGGATTGCGGATTCCCGATGACATCTCGGTGGTTGGATTTGACGATATTCCCGCGGCATCGTTTGCGGACCCCGGCTTGACGACGGTGCGCCAACCGCTCGAGCGAATGGGAGAGATCGCGGCCAAGACTCTTGTGCAACAGATTGAAGGCATCGCGGATTCAACTCATCAGATTGTAGTCGAACCGGAATTTATCGTGCGTGCTTCTACCGGACCCGCCTCCTCGTTATTCGGAAAGCCCGCAGCGCCCGACGCGACTCCCACCGCCGTCAATCGATCTTAAAACATTCCTCCGGCGCTAAAGCGCCCGAACAAGGACGAAGTTTTTCCCGGAGCGCTGAAGTGCTCCTTCCCCCGCATAAATGCGGAGGCTCCCACCCGTTGCGGGGCTCCCACGCTTGCGTGGCTCTCACTGTTGCGGGGGATCCCGCCGTTTATCGAAAGAATCTGAGTTCACGCTTGCCGCCGGAAAGCCTCAACTTAAAGCCGCTGAACGAGATTGATTTTGTTACGCTTGAATCCTTACACTGGCCGCGAGTGCCCTGAAGGTGTCCATGCATCGAGTGCGGACCGAATTGCTTCGCAACATTTCGATTTCACTCTGGTCGATAGCCGCACTCGCGTTCATTTTCCTGGGGCCGGGATTTCTAGCGTGCCCTTCCGCTCTGGCACAACTTTCTACATCCGACCATGTTGAGGAACCCGGCTTCTGGCCCACTCAGAATGTCGCGTCTCGAGATCAATTTGCCGGCGCCGCTGTTTGCGCGAATTGCCACGCCGCGAAAACCGCATCGCAGAAATTGACGTCGATGGCCCGCACATCCCTTCACGCCGACGACTCCGTGATCCTTCACTCCCATCCGAAAATGAATTTCGCTATCGGCGATTATCACTACGAAATCAAGACAGGTGCGAAAGACAGTTCCTACACCGTCACCGATGGAACCGCGGGATCGAACACAATCAGCGCCACCCTGCTGTGGGCATTCGGCATTGGCCGGGTGGCACAGTCCTATCTATTCAAAAAAGACGACGGGAATTTCTACGAGTCCCGCGTGACTTATTTCACGACTTTGCAAAATCTCAATTTCACTCCGGCGCGTGCTCTCGCTTCGCCGAAAGATGTCGCGGAGGCAATGTACCGCCCGGTGCCGTCAACCGAAATCGTCCGCTGCTTCGCCTGCCATACGACGGCCTCCACAATCGGCGGCCAGTTCGATGAAAAAAATCTCGTGCTCGGCGTCAGTTGCGAAGCCTGCCACGGGCCCGGCGTGAAGCACGTCGCGGCCATGCAAGCTGCAGCCCTGGCCGGAACCACCGAATATTCGCCGGGAACGATCGTCAATCCGGCGCGCCTGAATCCTGTGGACATGGTTGACTTCTGCGGCGCATGCCACGGAACCTGGTGGGATGTGAAATTTTCAGGCGGCAAAGGCGTTGCCACCGCTCGATCGGCGCCCTTTCGCCTTGAGGAGAGTAAATGCTGGGGCAAAGGCGATGCTCGCCTAACTTGCATCGCCTGTCACGATCCGCACGTGGAAGTGCGAACCGATCCAACTTCCTATGACCGCGCATGCCTCTCCTGCCATCCCGCATCCGGCACGCCGAAAACGGCGGCGACTCACCCGTCCATGCACCCATCGAGCACGAAGGACTGCGTCACGTGCCACATGCCGAAAGTCTACGATCCGGACATGCACTACAAGTTCACCGACCACCGGATTCGAATCGCCCGGGAGGGCGAGGCATATCCCGAATAGCAAGTTTTATAACGAGGAAGACGCCGCGCGGAAGTGACGGCGGGAAGACTGCTCCTCAATTCCCCTCGACCGCCACAGGTCGAGAGCCTCGAAGCGCGTAGAACAATATATACACGTAGCAGATCGCCGGTAAAATGAACGCGTGATGAATTCCGATGCGATCCGCCAGCACGCCTTGCAGCACCGGAAGGATTGCGCCCCCAACGATGCCCATGACGAGGAGGCCTGAGCCATCGCCGGTCAGCGGCCCGAGCTTGGCGATGCCCAACGTAAAAATGCTTGGGAACATCACGGAATTAAATAGCCCGACCGCGATAATACTCCACATAGCGACGTTGCCGAGCGTCAGCATTGACACGCAAACGAGCAAACACGCAGCGATAGCGGCGATGGCTAGAACCGTGCCCGTTCGAACCTTTTGCAAAATGGCCGAACCGATGAATCTTCCAACCATCGCGCCGCCCCAGTAGTACATCACGTAGCGCGCGGCTGTAATCTCCGTCAAATTTCCAATTTCCGGCTGGCCGAGATAATTGATAAGCAGGCTTCCGATGGATACTTCCGCGCCGACGTACACGAAAATCCCGATCACACCGAAGACGAGTTGGCGGTACTTCCAAAGGCTCGCCTTGGGCGCATTGCCATCGTGACGTTCGGCTTCAGGAATTGAGGGCAGGTTGTAGCGACCGATTACGATCGCCACAGCGATAAGAACCACGGCGATGATCAGGTAAGGAAGCTTTACTGAAGAAGCTTCGTGCACGCGATAAGCCTGCAAAGCGGCGGCCGGCATCTGCCGAATTTCATCCATCGTCTTGGGGTTCGCAGTCAGAATCATCAGGCCGCCCAGATATGGCCCGATTGTCGTCCCAAGGGAATTGAAAGCTTGCGTGAGATTCAGGCGGCTCGATGCCGTTTCAGGCGGCCCGAGAACCGCAACGTAGGGATTCGCCGCCACCTGCAGCGAAGTGATTCCGGCGGCGAGAACCAGCAACGCGCCAAGGAATAGCGGATAGGACGGAACGCTCGCCGCAGGAATGAAAAGCAGCGCGCCCACGCTCATGGTCAACAATCCTGCAACCATCGTCTTCTTGTAGCCAATCGCGTCAATCACTTTTGCCGACGGAATGGAAAACAGGAAGTACGCCGAGAAGAACGCAAACTGAATCAGCATCACCTCGGCGTAATTCAGGTCAAAGATGGCCTTCAGGTGCGGGACGAGAATGTCATTGAGAACGGTGATGAAGCCCCAAAAAAAGAAGAGCATCGTCACGACGATCAGCGCGCCTCGATCGGTGTGCGCGGGCTGATATCCGGATGTCGGCGGCTGACTACCTGTGCTGACGATCGTCAATAATGAATTTTTATCGCCGCCTGGATTGTAGCTATCCACGCGCGAAAGCGGCGATTCCGCCCAGATAATGCCATAGAAGAGTCTCGCAACAATAACGATTTTCTTTCATGAGTTTTCATGCCGGGTGTATATAGGGTCGCTTCCTAATAATTTCGAGTTCCTGAGACGAGCTCCTAAGAAAGGGGCTACAAATTATGCCGAGATCGAGATCCTCCCTGCTCGCCGCAGTGGCCTGTGGCGTTGCATTTTTCGCGCTTCACCCTGCGCCGCTGGCAGCTCAGGATTTCTCGACGGCAGTCGTCTTCTACGACGCTGGATTCCCCGCGGCGGATTCAGCCGGCGCATCGCGAGCGCAACTGGAAGGCGCTTTGCCTGGCGCGCACTTTGCTTCTGCCGGCCAACTCGATGCCCAGCTCAATGACGCCTCGACTCATTTACTCGTGCTGCCGTATGGCTCGGCATTCCCCGAGCAAAATTGGGCGAGCATTCTCGGCTTTCTTCAGCGCGGCGGCAATCTGCTGGTGATCGGCGGGCGTCCTTTCACGCGATCCGCATATCACGATCAGAACGGATGGCATCTCCGCGAATACAGCGTGCGGTTCACGCGCCAACTCTCGATTGACCAATACCAGACCATGCCGGGTTCCGACGGTTTGAGTTTCGAAAAGAATCCGGACGTCACGATCGAGCCGCATCAATTTCAGTGGAAGCACGCGTTCAGCCCGGTCATTCGACTCAGCGTCGTAGATCTCTACAATCGCGGCGGATCCGCGGGCGCAATTGACGCGCGCGTGGACGCGCTGGCGTTCGGCACGAAGGATGGCCGCCGCCTTGCCGCTCCCGCAATTCAGATTGATCACTATCGGGTCACTTTTGACGGCGGAAGATGGATATTTGTGAATGCGGAACTCGCCGCGGACTTTTACGGCGGAGCGGAATCGTCAACTTTACTTCGAAGTCTCGCTGAACGGACCGCGCAGGGCGCCGAGGAATTCACGGTGCGTCCCGCCCTCCCGCTCTATCTGCCCGGCGAACCTGTCGAACTCGAAATCCTTTGGCACTCATTTGCGCGGCCGGATGCGCCGGTCACCGTGAAAATTTCAACTTTCTCTGCGGACCAGCCATCGAGCCGGACGACTAGCGCGGTTGATTTGCCAACATCACAGCCGTTCCTTCTACCCGCGCCGGCCACAAAGGGCCTTCATGTGATCGAAGCGGAACTTATTGACGGAGGCAAGACGCGCGCCATCTATCGATCTGCATTTTGGATTCGCGATGACTCGTATCTCCGCTCCGGGCCGCGTCTCTCCGTGAATCGAGACTTCTTCGAAATCGACGGCAAGCCGTTCGCGGTTGTCGGCACCACGTATATGTCGAGCGACGTCCAGCGTCTCTATTTCGAGCACCCGAATGTTTACATTTGGAATCGCGATCTCGCGCAAATTCACTCCGCCGGGCTCAACATGCTCCGCACGGGTTGGTGGAGCGGCTGGGACAAACTCTGCGACGAGAACGGCCAGCCGTACGAGAGAACGCTGCGCACCATGGAAGCCTATCTAATGACGGCTCGAAAATACGGCTTCCCCGTTCAATTCAATTTCTTTGCGTTTCTGCCAGACGTCCTCGCAGGAGAAAATTCGTATCTCGATCCCGAAGCCGTCCGCAGGCAGGAAACTCTAATCTCGGCTGTCGTCGCGCGATTTCACGACGTTCCCTATCTCGCATGGGACCTGATCAATGAGCCCAGCATTTCGAAGCATCTGTGGACCATGCGGCCGAATGGCGATCCGGTCGAATTGATGGCTTGGAATAAATGGCTCGCCAAGCGGTATCCGGATCGCGCAGCGCTCGCCGTTGCATGGAATGTTCCGGAAGGTTCCGTCGAAGGCACGATACCCGTACCGCTGGAAATCGAATTCGCTCCGCGCGGGATGTACGTCGGACACAATTCGCTGAAGCTCTACGACTTCTATCTTTTCGCGCAAGCGACTTTCGCCGGTTGGGTAAAAGAGATGCGCGAAACGATTCGCAAAGCGGGTTCCCAACAACTCGTCACCGTCGGCCAGGACGAAGGCGGCTACGTTGATCGTCTTTCGCCCGCATTCTTCGGCGCGTCGGTTGACTTCACCACGAATCATTCCTGGTGGCAGAGCGACGCAATTCTTTGGGATTCGCTCGTCGCAAAACAGCCGGGCCAGCCCATGCTCATTCAAGAAACGGGAATTCAGCGCGAGCTAACCCTCGACGAAATCGCGCGCCGTACTCCGGAAAATGAAGCCGCGCTCATCGAGCGAAAAATCGCCACGTCATTTGTCGAAGGATCGGGCGCGATCGAATGGCTCTGGAACTCAAACGCCTACATGACCGAATCGAACGAAACGCCCATCGGCGCACTCGAAAGCGACGGCGCCGAAAAACCCGAAGCCGGCGTCATGCGCGCGTTTGCGACATTCGCGAAATCGCTGGGCGCGCATTTCCAAAATCCACAACAGCCACCCGTCGCAATCATCACGTCCCAGGCCGCGCAATTCTCGGCCATACCGGATCTGCAAATCGAGGCGCAGCGGAACGCCGTCAGAGCCCTCGCGTACGGAGCCCGCTACGCGACTTACGTTATCGCCGAAAATCGAATCGGCGAACTCGGCACTCCCGCGCTCGCGATCCTTCCGTCGCCTCAGTCGCTCGCGGAATCCACATGGCGCACGTTGCTGAAATATGTGAATGACGGCGGCAACTTGCTGATCACCGGCCCGCTCGACCGCGACGAGCATTGGAACATCATCACGCGAGAGTCGGATTTGAATGTGGATGGCTACGCGGAACCGCTCACCTATCACACCGCGAACATCCACCTAAACGATCGCGATATTCCGCTTGGATTCAATCTGACGGCGCAATCCGCACTCGAATCGCTTCGTTTCAAAGACGGTTCGACGCTGAAAGAAATCCCGTACGGAAAAGGAAGAGTATTCTGGGCCGCCTATCCAGTCGAATTGGCCGAAGGACTCGCGCCCGCGACGGAACTTTACAAATTTGTCACCGATCGCGTCGGCCTAAAAGCGTCATTCGCTCTCCAATCGCCGCTTTCGCCAGGCGTGCTCGTCTACCCAACCGTTCTCGACGATTCAGTCTTGTACATCCTCGTCTCCGACAGCGCCGACGATGCGAGCGTAGATCTCCGAGATAATTTGACCGGCGCGCCCCTCACTCTAATGCTGAAGAGCCAACACGCAGCCCTCGCGCTCATCGACAAACTATCGAAGTCCGTGATCGCCAAATACGGCTTCTAAACTCAAAACGCAACTCCGGCGACTCAAAAACACAACCCGAGCGCTCTCCCGTAAAAGAAAATCTGCGGCCGGCGTTCGAAACTCTCGAGTTAGGGCTTGAACGTGAGAAAAGTCACACCGTAACCGCCGAGCGCGATGGTTATTTGTGGAGTAAATGACACTGCGACGGGAGACGGCCCGGTCACGATGTTGGTATTCGCGTCCAGCGTGAGGCTCGTGGCGCTGGAAAACTTTCCGAGAGCCGAAACATCCACAACCACCGTTCGAGGATCCCCCGTGCCATTGTCGTCGCTCGCGGCATGAACGGCGCGGTCCGCAACCATGACCACCACCGAGCCATCGCTATTCTTCGTCGCGAGGACTTCGACAGTTGAGGTGTCCGTCGCGGTGAGCGCGAGGATGCTGGGCGGCGTCGCAGCTGGAAACATCTGTCCCAGCGCTTGGTCCACCCAATAACTTAGATAGATGCTCCCGGAGTCAAAACTCACTTCCCCGAATTGCTGATCGGCGTCGTAATCCCAGTGATAGAGGGCCTGATTGCCGGCCTTCCCCAGTTGCGAGAAAACATAAGGCCGCCAGGCGGCGAAGAAGGTGCTGGTGCCACGGTCGTCGGTAACGAAAGTCTGCCCGGGATTGCAGGCGCTCATCCCATTTCCGGCGTCATAATCCGCGTTCACGTTATTTTCCGTCACCCATACAGGCACGGCAGCGAGATCCGCGCGCGTCTGCAACTCCTGATAAAAATAGCCGACGTCGCTCACAAACCCAGGAATGCTGCTGAAGAGTTGCGTGTCGGTGTCCGTCTGATCGCAAGAGGAATAAAAATGCGTGGAAACGATGTTCACCTGCGCATTCACTCCGCCCGCACCCGGAGCGGCCACAAACGTCGGCAAATTGTTTCGCGGATCGCCATCTCCCGAATCGAAATCGGAGAGTTCCAAAGCGGAAAATTTGATCGTCGGATCGACGGCGAGCATTGCAGGCACGACGGCGTTGTAGAGCTGCACGTATTGGCCTGGCGTCAGCCCATTGATGTTGTACTCGTTGAAAATCCCCCACCAGGTGATTTTGTTTGCGCTCGGTGACTTAAAGAGCTGGCCGCCCCAAGTGAATCCGCCAGTGTTGTAGTAGCGCACCAGATTCGCGCTGTACTCAACGAAATCATTCAGATGATCCGCAATATCGAATTGTCCGTTCGCGTTATCCATAAACGCAGGCGCGACCGCGATTTGAAATTCCGGGCTGTGATCCCCCGCGCTCAGGACCGGCTGCACGACGGCATCGAGAATCGTGAAATCCCAGTCGGTCGCCTGCTGCGGGTTCGAATTGGCAATCATCGGAACGGCCTGGGAGACTCCCTGCAAGCGAATGTGCTGAGGTCCCAGCGTATTCAGCGGGGTGACACTCGGATAATTCGTGAAGAATTGATAGTCCCACTCGGCTGGTTGAAAAGAAGTGGACATAAATTGCTGCAGCGTGCCGTTCACTCCTTGATTGGTAGCGACGGAATTGGCCACGGCCACCGAAACGGCGATGACTACCGAAAGATTTTGTGTAACAGAAGAACTGCCCGATGTTGCGGTCACGCTCGCAGCGTAGGTGCCGGCAGGAGTGGCGACGCTACTGGTTAAAATGATGCTTCCGGCTGTCGTGCCGCTCGGCTGAGTGATTTGAGCGGTCGTGCCATTCGGCAAACCGTTCACTGCGACGGTTGCCGCGCTTAAATTTCCGGTGACGGTGGCAGAAATCGTGGCCGGCGTTCCGTTTTGCTGCGCCACGATCGTGCCGCTCGATAACGAAAGGTTCAAGCTGCTCGGCTGCCCGCCACCCGATCCACCAGAGCCGCTGCCAGTACTACCGCCACCGCAACCCGCAGCTAGCAAGCAAATCGCAGCGAGGCACCACAACGCCGCTCCACGATGAAGAAACCGGCGAAACTTCATTCGCGCTCTTCTCTCATTGGACAGCCGTTTACTCACTAGATGAACCTTTTCCGCTGTTCCTATTCCCACTTCCCTTTGCCTTCCACAATCGTGATGTAACGATCGATCGGCAAATTCGTGAAACGCTCGACGGCGCCGCTTGGCTGCGGCCACTTCACCTCCAGCGAATCAATTTTCGAGCGCTGGCCGATCCCCAACACGACACGAGGATCGTGAGATGACAGGAAGCTGCCGCCTCCAACCTTCATCCGATTGCGTTTCAAATCGCCGGCCTGATAAGTCATTCGCGCACCGATCGCATCGGGATTCGACTTGCGGCCGACCAGCCGCACGCCAAGCCAATGATTCCCTTTTCCAATGTTGTTGCGCAATAGAACTGGCGCGCCGTCGTTGTTACTGATCAGCACGTCCACCGCGCCATCATTATTGAAGTCTCCGATCGCGAGGCCGCGCGCCGCAAACGACTTCGAAAATACAGGGCCGCTCTGCGCGCTCACATCCGCGAAAGACTTCCCGTCATTTCGAAACAGCAACAACGGTTCTCTGTAAGTCACCTGCCGCGAAAATTCGCCGACTAGATCATCGGGATGTCCGTTCGCAACCATCAAGTCGAGATTTCCATCATTGTCGTAATCAAAAAACTTCAATCCCCATCCGCTCATCCAGCGCGTTGCCATGCCGATGCCGGCCGGCATCGCCACATCATCGAACGTTCCATCTCCGTTATTTTTGTAGAGAGAGAAAATTTCCTCGTCGATATTCGCGACGAACAAGTCCATCCAACCGTCCTCATTGAAATCCGCGGAATCAACGCCCATTCCCGAGCGCGCTCTCCCCGCATCGCTATAACCAACATCGGCAGTGAGACCCATTTCCTCAAATCGTCCGCCGCGATTTATGAACAAAAAATTCGCGATAGTGTCGTTAGAGACAAAGAGATCCATCCGCCCGTCATTATTGATATCCGTCGCCACAACTCCCCACGCTTTGCCCAAATGCGCAGCAATTCCCGATTCCCTGCTCACATCGGTGAACGTGCCGTCGCCATTATTGTGAAAGAGCCAGCTCGGCCGCGGCTTGTAAATCCGCGGGATACAGTAATGATGCGTGCCGTCGTTATCCACGCCGCATGGCAGAGACTTGTCGAATTCAGCAAACTGGCAAACGAAGAGATCCAGCCGGCCGTCGTTATCGTAATCAAACCATACTGCGCTCGAACTCCATCCCGGCGCGGCCACGCCTGCTTTTTCCGTGACGTCGGTGAAAGTTCCATCGCCGTTGTTGTGGAAAAGAACGCTGTGCCCGAACTGCGTCACGTAAAGATCGGTAAAACCGTCGCCATCGTAGTCTCCGGCCGCGACCCCGAAGCCGTAGCCGCCGCATCCGACGCCCGCTCGCGCGGTGACATCGGTGAAGGTGCCGTCGCGATTGTTGTGATAGAGCGCGTTGCGCAGCGGTCGCGGTGGAGTGTAGAAATCGGATTGGCCGCTGTTGACGAGGTAGATGTCCATCCAGCGGTCGTTGTCGTAATCGAAGAACGCGCAGCCCGCACCGCCCGTTTCCGGAAGATATTTTTCGGCGGACTTGCCCGCCGTGTGAACCCACGTGATGCCGCTGCTGACTGCGGGAACTTCTTCAAAGGGATATTGCGAAGGTCCGGCGAGTGCTCCAAGAAAAGGAAATTTTCGAAGCCCGGCGATCGCAGGCAAGGCACCGAGCTGCTGAAGGAATCGGCGGCGCGAAAACAATTGGGACAGCCCCGATGAAAACTCTCGAAGTTTCCGCCGCTGCATCCCCGGAACGATACCACGACCCAGAAATAACGATTATCTTGGAGTTGTTCTTGTTTCCCGGCGCTGCCTCGAGCCGCAGCCTGTGTTATTCTGCGAATCTGCTGGACGGTTTAGATTCACGTATGCGAATCCATCGGCTCGGCCATCTCTCTCAGCATTCCGTCGTCATGCTTCTGTTTCTATTTTGTATTTCACCTTCCGTTTTCGGACTCGGCGTTTTCGCGCAGGCTAATTCGCAGGCGCCCGAGCAGAGTGGGGGAGAGGGCTTCGACGATCTCGCAAAATCAGCCGCAGCAGCGCGCGACGCTAACAACATTGACGTAGCCGTTCAGAATTACCAGCGGGCCGTCGCAATCCGACCGGATTGGCAGGAGGGCTGGTGGTACCTCGGGACTCTTCAATACGACGCCAGCCACTACCCGGAAGCGATTGCGGCTCTGCAGAAACTTGTCCTACTCGCGCCGCAGATAGGTCCTGCGTGGGCATTTCTCGGTCTGAGCGAATTTGAATCGAAGGATTATGAGAACGCTCTTGCGCATCTCGAACGAGCGCAGGCGATTGGCGCCGGCGACGACGCGGATCTCGCGCGCGTTTCCACTTATCACCTTGCGCTCCTTCTAATTCGCGCAGGGGAGTTCGAACGCGCGACGACTCTTCTTGGTGCGGAGTTCGGACAATCCGGAATTCCGAAGCAAGCAAAAGCCGCGCTCGGCCTCGCGTTGCTTCGTGTCCCGCTCTTGCCGGACGAAGTGAATCCATCCAAAGATGCGTTGGTCGAAGCGGCGGGCGATGTTGCGGGGATTGTGCTGCAGCAAGACGCGGCGAAAGCGATTGACGCATTCCAGGTGTTCGTGAAGGAGTTCCCTGCGACTCCCTATTTGCATTACGCCTACGGTCTCGCGCTCGCTTCCGCGTCTCAGAATCAAGCAGCACTGATCGAGCAGCAGAAGGAATCTGAAATTTCCCCACGCAGCCCGCTGCCCCAAATCGAAATCAGTTCGCTCGAGATTCGGCTGCGGCATCCGGAGGAGGCGCTGAGCGCTGCGCAAAAAGCCGTGAGTCTCGCGCCGAATTCTGCCGCGGCGCACCGGGCGCTCGCGCAATGTTTGGAGGCGCTCGGCAAAAATCAAGATGCTGCGCGCGAAACGCAATCGGCAGACGCGCTTTCGCCCGAGAAACCGCTACTGGACGACGCAGTCATCCAGCTTTACCACGTTCATTCGAACGAAGAGCCTCCACCGAACGGCGAGCTTTGGAAGCTCGCCATGCTCGACTATTCATCGGGGAAATTCTCCGAAGCAATTTCGTCCTTGAAAACCTGGGTCGTCGATCATCCAGATGACGGAACAGCGTGGGCGGTGATGGGCCTTTCTGAATTTGAGATCAGAGACTTCGACAACGCTCTGATCCACTTGCAACGCGGCCAGCAGCTTGGGCTAAAAGGTAGCGCGGAGGCAATTCAACTTGCGCGATATCGCCTCGCCAGCCTGCTCAATCGGAACGGCCAGTTCGACCGCGCCTTGGAACCGCTTGCGCACGAAGAAACTTCCGGGCCTCTGAACGAGAGGATCAAAATAGCGCGCGGGATGTCGCTACTTCGAATTCCCCTGCTGCCCGAAGAAATCGAAGAGGCGGACAAACCGTTGCTCGAGACTGCCGGCGAAATCGCCGCGCTCATGCAAGAAAGCAAGTACGACGAGGCCTTCGCGAAATTTCAACCGCTTCTAAAAGACCATCCCGACACGCCGTTTCTTCATTACACATTTGGCAACGCGCTCGCAGTTCTCTCTCGATACGACGCAGCCGAGGAGCAAATGAAATTGGAATTAAAAATCTCGCCGAAGAGCGAACTTCCGCGGATTGGATTGGCATCGATCGAACTTCGTGAACGCCGCGCCGCAGACGCAGCCGGCTTTGCGCAGCAGGCGCTCAATCTCGCTCCGAATTCCGCTGAGGCTCATTATTTGCTCGGACGCGCCCAGCTTGACCTCGGTCACACGGACCTCGCCATCCAGGAACTCGAAGCGGCCAACAAGATTGCGCCTGACAGTCCGGAAATTCACTTCAATTTGGCAAAGGTATACGCGAAAACCAATCAACCGGAAAAAGCGGATGCGGAGCGCGCGATTTTCGTGCGGTTGAATGCGCTGTCGGAGCAGCAGCGCGAATTGAACGGCAATCAAAATTACACCGGCCCGCGCGACGCGGCTGGGTTATCAATTCCCCGACCGGCTGGTAGCGCGGGTGCCGCCGAGAAACCGAACTAGACGTGACGCGTGAATTAGCTCGTCGCGCGTTCGCGAATTTCCTTGGCAATTTTTTCGATCTGCTTCGCCTGCTTGATGATGGAAACCGGCAGCGTTGAATTCAAATTCGTGGATTCGACCTGCTGCTTGAGTTCCGTCGCCATCTCAAAAAGTTTGTCGACATCCGCTTTGACGATTTTTTGATTTTCCTGCGCGATTGCCCTTGCCTTGTCGTTCCCCTGCCCGACGCCCGCGTTGTCGAGACCCGCGGGAGCGTCCTGATTCTTGGGGGCGTTCGGCGAAGGAATGGGCTGCGGGGGCGACATGCTATGTTGCTGATGAGGCAGCAAGGTGAACATACCCACGACGCCGGTCAGCCCCATCAACAAGTTTCGTCTGGATTCCTGCATGGTCCCTCCTGAAGTCTGCCGCTATCCGGGTTTTCCGAAGGGGATTTCTCTGGGCATATTACGCGCGCCCGCAGATAAAACCAAGACGAAGTTGTCTCCAGCCCTCGATTGGCATTACCTGGCGGGTCTCGAGCCCGCCGGAAAGACCACACAACTTCACGATATGGCCCAACTCTCCCCTTTACTAGAATAACGATTTTCTATAGCATCCCTCGGGCTTCGTCAAACGGCCTTTGCGCTGACCATCACTTCTCGTCGCACGCAAATTTCACGGAGGCTTCCATGCGGACGCACTTGCGGCGGCAAATTCTCCTGCTTTCTTTCTTGCTCTCCGTGGCATCGCTGCTCTGCGTGGCGCCGTCAGCCTTTTGTGGCGACGATATTCCGAAGGCCGCCTGGCAGCGTCCGATCGGTTTGCCAGTGACGGATCCCGGCACTAAAAAAGCGACCCTCGATTCCCAGCACATTGACGACGGATTTTGGCAAGGCGCGCCGGTGGGAGGATTTGGAGCCGGCACTTTTTCGCGGACGTATCGGGGAGATTTCGCCCGATGGCACATGAAACCTGGAATACACAAATATCAGACTGTGTGTGCAAATCAGTTCTCGATGTTTCAGCAGGAAGAAGGGTCGGCCAGCGGCTCGGCGCAAGTTTTGTTCACCGATCATCCGCGCGACGGCGAACTGAGCAGTTGGAAGTGGGACTATCCGGTGGGCGCGGGAAATTACTACGCTCTCTATCCGCGGTCGTGGTTCGACTATAATTCGCCGCAGTTTCCGGCGCACGTTGTGGTCGAGCAATTCTCTCCAGTCATTCCCAATAATTATCGCGAATCGAGTTACCCGGTGGCCATCTACCGTTGGAGCGCCGACAACCCGACCAATAAAACGATCACAGTGTCCGTGATGCTCTCCTGGAGCAACATGCTCGGCTGGTTTCGCACTTATTCGCGCGACTTGAGCGTGTCTCTGAGTCAGGGGAATTTTAATCGCTCGCAGAGTGAGTCGCTTGGTTCCGGGAACACGATGAAAGGAATTGTGTTTGACAGGCACCGCGCGGGAGACGCCGTAAACGAATGGGACGGCCAGTTCGCGATTGCCGCGATCGAATCGCCCGGCGTGGAAGTGACGTATCACACCACGTTCGTCCCAGACTTGGGCGGCGCGGAGTTATGGAAGCCATTTTCGAAAGATGGAAGGCTTGCAAACAGCGACCTCTTGTGGACGAGCACCGGAGAGTTTCTCGCAGGCGCCATCGCCGTCCGCTTCACGCTGAAGCCCGGCGAAAAACGCGTAGTGCCAATGGTGATTTCCTGGGACCTTCCGGTAGCGCAATTCGGTTCCGGGCGAGAGTGGTACCGCCGCTATACAGATTTTTACGGCACGAATGGACAGAACGCGTGGGCGATTGCGCGAGATGGCCTGCAGAATTCCGAAAAGTGGCGCGACGAAATTGAAGCTTGGCAAAATCCGTACGTCAACGATGAGAGCAAGCCTCTCTGGTATCGCGGCATGCTTTTCAACGAACTCTATATTTTGACGGATGGCGGATCGGCTTGGGGCCGGCCGGTTGGATCGGATCCAAAAGCGGCGCCGAGCTTCGCGTTTATGGAATGCTTTGATTATCCGTATTACGACACGCTGGACGTGCTTTTTTACGGATCGGTTCCGCTGCTGAAATTCTGGCCCGATATTGATAAGCAGGTGCTCCGTCAATTCGCGGACGTAGTTCCGCGCGAATATTCCGATCAACAAACTTGGGTTTGGAAAATGCAGCACACGAGAGCTGCTGCGTTCAAGATGCGCAAGGCGAAGGGCGCGCTTCCTCATGATTTGGGATCACCTTTCGAAGATCCATTTTATTTGCCGAATGCTTACAACTGGCAGGACTCGAACAGCTGGAAGGATTTAAATCCGAAATTTGTGCTGATGATTTATCGCGATTACGCGCTCACTGGGAGCAAAGATACGACATTTTTGCGCGATACGTGGCCGGCCGTGAAAGAAGCCATGGCGTATCTCCAGCAATTTGACGGCGGCAGCGGCATTCCGGAGAGCAGCGGCGATCCCGATCAGACGTACGATGAGTGGGTGGTCAACGGCGTGGGCGCATACTCCGGCGGATTGTGGCTGGCCGCACTGCGCGCGTCTGAGGAAATTGCGCAGACGGTCGGGGATACCGCGTCTGCTTCGCAATATCACAATCAATTCGACAAGGCACAGAAGGCCTACATCGCGAAACTGTGGAATGGCGATTATTTCAACTACGACACGGGGTCGGAGTTCCGAACCAACCTCCAAGCGGATCAGCTTGCGGGGCAATCGTATGCGGGCATGACGGGGCTTGGAGATGTGGTTCCGCGCGAGATGCAATTGAAAGCGCTGAAGAAAATCTTCGATCTGAATGTGATGAAATTCGGCGGCGGAAATTTCGGCGCCGTGAACGGCATCGCCGCCGATGGGTCACTGCTGCACAGCAATGAACAAGTGGAAGAAGTGTGGGTGGGCACGACATTTAGCGTAGCGGCGCTGATGCTCGATGACGGGATGAAAGAGGAAGCGTACCGAACGGCGTGGGGCCTCTACCACACATCGTACGAGACCAAGGGATATTGGTTCCGGACGCCTGAGGCCTGGGACATCCATGGCAACTATCGCGCGTCAATGTATATGCGTCCGGCGGCAATTTGGGCGATGGAGATGACGATGCCGAAGCGCACGGCTGCGTCCGTTGCGGCGATTCGCCCGCAAAAGTGAGCGCAAAGAGCGTGGGGGCTCATTGCCGCATTCTGGTGCAAATTGACGTTTTAAGACGGTAGGCCAGGCTTACCATCCGTAGGGCCGAACGCTGGCGAAAGTTGTATACAGCCCGGGCCATCACGGCTAATCGGCCAAGAGCGGCAGAAGACCGATCATAACGACGCAGGAGACGAGGGGAAGCACCAATCCCGCCCTCAGATTTCCGGTTTGCGTGGAGACAAAGCCTACGGCCCAGGGCATCGTCGCCCCTCCGAACGCCGCGAAAAGAAACATTCCGCTGGCCGCGCGCTTCATCCGTTCGCCGAAGTGCCGAACCAAGCTGGCAACGAGCAGCGGATAGATGCTCGCGAGCCCGAAGCCGCTTAGAATTATCCACACCGCGGCTTCGCGGAAAGTTGAGACCCACAGCAACGCTCCGTTGCAAATTCCCGCCAGGAGAATCCCAGCGAGCAGCACAGATTTCTCGCGCATCCGGCGAAGAATGAGCGGCGCGAGGCCGCGACCGGAGAGAATCCCGGCCCAGAACAACATTGGCGCGAGTTCCCAGCGGCTCACCGCGCTCGTTCCCATTCGTTTGGCGAATGCAGCGATCCAACCACTGAGCGAGGTTTCGGTGCCAATGTACAAAAAGATCAACGCTGCCAGCACCGAGACGATCTGAATCGGCACTTTTGTATTGGCTCCTGAAACGGGCGCGTCGGGAATTTCTTGCGGACTAGGCTCGATATCCATGAGCGCGATCGACGCCGCGATGAGCGCCGCGAATCCCGCTACGCCGAAAAGAAAAATCGAGAACCAGCCGCCGCGGTACGCCAGCAGCACCAAGCCGGGGCACGCGATCGCGCCGATTCCCCACGCGAAGTTTGCAACGTTAAGCGCGGACGCTCTGTTCGGCCCCGCGATGTCCGCCACCCAAAGATTCGTTCCGGAAAGAGTCAACCCCAAGCCGTAGCCGAAGAGAGCGGCCGCTCCCAGGGCGGCGAGCTCGCTTCCGGAATTAAGCGCGGCGATTCCAACGGCGATGAAAGCGAAACCGATCGCGAGAGTGGTGCCATATCCGCGCCGGGTAATCAGAACGCTGAGCGACAAAATGCCCGCGATGTTGCCGATGAATTGCATGGTGAAAAACAGGCCGGCGTGTTCATCGCTCAAGGACCAGCGCGCGATCAACATGGGCAGAACCGGACCGAGCAGCGTGGTCACGATTCCGGCCAGGAAAAATCCGGCGTAGACCACGGCGATTGCGGCTCGTTCGGCTTGGCGGCTAATCATTAGCGCAGACATTGTAGCCGCAGATTCGCCACGATCGATGTAAGGAGCGTCGGCGAGCGCCAAACTCATTCGTCGCGCACGGCCGAAATGCACTGAGGGCCGACGAGAGGCTGAGCCGCCCTGACCCACCGAAATTCCAGACCTCGCCGCGTGCTATGCGGAGCCGCAACACTCGCCAAAGCGGCTGAGTTAACTGGAGGCTTAACTGTTGAATTTCTGATTGCTCCTATGGTAAAGTTCCACGCACGGTTAGTTCCACGGGGTTCTGGCCCATGAAACTGCTCGGTGGACGATGGTCCGTAGTTGATTTCTGTATTTTAGTCACCGCCCTGGCGGCTATTCTAACGATTCCGGGAATGCCAAGGGTCTTCCATTGGGATTCCCGTGTTAAATCCGAAAAAGTCGATCCGTCAAAAGCTATTGCTCCCGATCCAAAGCCCGATCCCTCGGGCGGAAGTTCTACCGTTGAAAGTCGAGAGACAAAGAGCCAGCCACCCGGGAAAAAGGACCAGTCAGGAAGCACAGTTGGCGGGTCCGCTGATATTGATTCAGTAGGGCCAGTCAGCGCTAAGGCATGGCAAACGATCTTAATCAAAGGGACGCACTTTGGTTCAGCCCAGCCCTACAACGGATGCTCGGATTTCCTGCCGTTGACGGACCTAACCGACAATCGAGTGTTTGGGAAAAAGTATTCAGCCCGCGAATCTTGGAGAGTTCGGTGAGGACGTCCTCGGTGATGCCGTCGCGCAGGTATTCATCTTCCTTCGAGCCGCCCTGATTTTCGAAATAGAGCACGGCGACGGATTTTTGCGGGGCTGGAGTCACGTGCGCCCCGGAGGAAACGGAAAGGTTTTTCTCGGCGGCGGGCCGGCGGCTTGATTCGATGTCGCGCTTGAATCGCTGCAAGTCAGCGTGCATCTCGGCTGCGCTCTGGTAGCGCAGCTTGCGATTCTTTTCGAGCGCTTTGCTGATGATGCGTTCTAGGTCAGCAGGGACGTCGGAATTCAGCCGCACCGGCGCAACCGGCAATCCCTCGAGGATGGCGTTGGTGACGACACCCGAGGTCTCGCCCCGGAACGGCAAAACGCCCGTCAACATCTCGTAAAGGACCACGCCGAACGAAAACAGGTCGGTGCGTACGTCGAGTTCTTCGCCTCGCACTTGCTCCGGCGACATGTATGCGACTGTGCCGATGGCTGTGCCAGGACTCGTGAGCATGGCCGCCACGGCATCTACCGTTGCCGCGGCTGACTCAGTCGAGACGCCGCGTGCCTGGATGAGTTTTGCGAGACCGAAGTCGAGAATCTTCACCTGTTCCCGCTTGGTGAGAAAAATGTTCGCGGGCTTGATGTCGCGGTGAACGATTCCCTCGGCGTGCGCAGCGTCGAGTGCGTCGGCAATCTGCGCCGCAACTTCCAGCGCCTCCCCGACAGGAAGCGACTTACCCGAGATGCGATGTTTGAGCGTCTGGCCCTTCATCAACTCCATGGCAAGGAAGGGGCGGCCATCGTGCTGGCCGATTTCGTAAATGGTGCAAATGTTGGGATGATTCAGGGCGGAGGCAGCGCGGGCTTCGCGTTGGAAGCGCTCGAGGGCCTGACGGTCGTTGGCGACATCGTCCGGCAGGAATTTCAATGCGACGTGACGGCCAAGGCTTTCGTCCTCGGCTTCATACACGACGCCCATCCCGCCGCCACCGAGTTTTTCCAGGACGCGATAGTGGGAAATCGTCCGTCCGGAGAGTGGAGAGGAATCAGGCATGAATGCGAATGTTATGCTGCGCCCAACGGCAAGTCAACAAAGGCGAACTTCTTACGCGCCAGCGTTGGCAAAGCATTTGAGTTTTGAAAACTCGTGCGGCTGGCCGTTGCGAACGTGATTTACCCTCGCCGTGACGCGATCAACTTTATTGACGGAAAAGAAGAATCGATTAGGGCTCGCAAGTCGAAAATCCGGTCAACCCCTCAAGGAGTGGGCCAAGTTTCTGCTGCGAGCAACGGGAGATCGTTCAGCCAATCTTCCTGTTTTAGCCCCACCGGATAGATCACGTGCGCCAGATCGTCTTTGGTGTAGGCCAGGACAAATGCCGAATGGCCTACTTCATAATTATGGTTGCCATCCGGACGCACGGCGCCTTTTTTAGCAACAGGAAGATTGGCGACCACTTGTGCCGCGTCGATGGCTTCTTCGGTGCCCGTGAGGCCGATGAAACGCCTATCGAAGTGATCGAGGAAGGAGCGCAGGACCTGCGGCGTATCCCGGCCGGGATCGGTGGTGACAAAAACCACCTTGAACTGGCCGGCCGTAGCCGATGGCAATTTCCGCATCGCATCCGCAATCATGTGCATCTGCAGCGGGCACATGTCCGGACAGTGGGTATATCCGAAAAACAGAAGCGTGACGTATCCCTCAGTTTTGGCGTGAAAATCAAACGCCGTTCCAGAGGTATCCGTGAGCGTGAATTTTGGTTTCGGTAACGGCGGAGAAACCAATCCGCCGTGGTAGTTGGATTTGCCGGGTGCGGCGGGCCCAGGCGCCTTGGAAGACGCCTGAGCCCAAACGCAGGTGACCGCCGCTGCCCATAGGAGAAGCCCGAACAGGCAGCGTCTTGAGAATTGGGCCCTCATACAGTGCCCATTTCCGACATGGTGCGTGCTACTTCACGACGACTGTGCCGAACATGCCGTCTATATCATGCAGGGCACAGTGATAGGGGAAAACGCCTGCGACATTGAACGTAACGCGAAAGCGCGTGAGCGGGGGAGCCGATTGCCCGCGCCCGGCCGCATCTTCCGGCGCCGTTTGCAGAAAGCCGGTATTAACGCCGGTGGTATCGGTGGTGTTTCCAAAATCACTGGCCGAGTTTACCGTCGCACCGAGCGCGCCGTCTGCTTGAGGAGTCACGTTGACGAGCGCCATATCGTTGTCGAGAGTATCAGTCGAGCCCGATGTTATCGTGTGCGGTTCAGTGGGATCTATATTGGTGAATTCGACTGTCTCTCCCTTGTTGATAAAGATGGTTTGCGGGAAGAAGCGCACAATGGCCAGGTACTGCCGCCCTCCGCCAGTGGCGACCAAGTCGCCGGTCATGAGCACCTCATTTTCGGCACGCGGGGCATTCCTCAGCCCTAATACGGCGTTAAATGCGAGGCTAAGAATGTTGTTCGCCTCTTCGCGGGCCTGCTTGTCGTAGTCGGACTGAGTGAACGGCAGCGATGCGGCATAAAACGGTGAGGAAGGATCCGTACTGAGAACGTGTACGGTCCCGTACATGTTGGTGTGAAGCAGACAAACGAATTTGAAGTTGCCTGCTGTGGGGAAGGTCACCGTAAAGGTTGAGGGGGCTGTGCCACTATTCAATCCGGCGCTGGAAACGCAAGCCGTGCCATCGTAGGTGGCTGAGCCGCCGTTATAGGGGTTAGGGCTGGGACACTGACTCCCGAAATAGAAAGGCGGGCCGATTGGTGGTCCGGATGGTGGCCCGAATGGCGGCGGCGGCGCTGGACGTGTCTGCCCCGGCTCCAAAAACGTAACTGTGTGCGGTTCGTTTATCGGCTGCCATGTCCATTGGATGCTATCGCCCGCGTAGATCCAAGCTTCGTTGGGCAGGAAAGCGTCGGCCTGATTGGCTTGGTGGTTGCTCTCCGCCCCTACCTTCAAAGACCATTGCCAGGCACTTGTCGGCCTGGGAGCGAGAAGAAACGTCAGTAACAGCAGCGTACCGACGATAAGTGGAATGTGAAGTTGACCGAGTTTCGCGAAAACGGATTTGAAGGTCTGGGTCACGAGTTTCTCCTTTCGTTACTAAATGTGTGAGCGGAGTTTGCCTTGACCCTCGAAATCTGCGAGGACCGCATTCCGGGGGAGGCGGAGTGTAACATTTCACGATTAGGCCAGCAAGTGGATTGAGAAGAACGAAGGAAAAATGCAGGCCGACAGATTCAAAGCTAAGTTTGTTCCAAATAGACGACATCAACTCTTTGAGTCTGGGTCAATTTTCCGATGTTGGGATGATTGTTATGCTTGGCGTCGCTGCGAACAAATCTAATCGAGCTAGTGAGCGCCGGAGGCGGACGGTGTCGCGGGCTTTTCGGGGTAGAGGCGCTCGAAGTCTGGGTCGCCGTGAAGAATGGCAAGCTCCGGGTCGCGGCGCGCCCATACGGAATCGTGAAAGCCAGCCTCCCAGGCCTTGCGCAAGGCATCGAGAGCTTCCGGCTTCCTTTTCAGAGTGCAAAACGCGCAAGCCGCGTTATACAGAATCGAAGCTTCATTGGCGCGCAGGGTGATCGCCAGATTGAGCTCGCGAACGGCGTCATCCTCGCGTCCCGTTCTCGCGTAGTTGACGCCCAGCAGGACGCGCGCACGCGGATCCTCGGGCACCTGCTTTAAATGGTTCTCGAGCGCGGCGATGAATCTTCGGGAGATGTTGAGCCCCAGCTCTTCTTCGTCCAGGGCACCGGCAGCGTTTAAGATGGGCACATACACGTTGTAGTCTTCGCCGCTTGCTTCAATCGCGGATTCTGCGACGTCGAGAACTTCCTGGTGGCGTCCCGCAGCGAAGAGCGAGCGGCAGAGCAGATAATACGCGCCCTCGCAGTCGCGCCGGCGCTCGATAGCCTTCCTGACCATGCGCACGGCTTCGTCGTGAAGTTCGGCGGCGTATAGAACCCAGGCCTGACTCACCTGCACTTCGGGCAAATCCCAGCGCAGAGCGACGGCCTTGCCGGAAGCTTCCCGCGCGCGCTCCACCCATAATTGGTCGCGGCTGAAATTGCAGTAGAACATGGCGCAGGCGTTGGCGCAGGCGGCGTAGGCCAGCGCGAAACTGGGATCCATGGCCACCGCGTTTTCGAACATCTGCAGAGCGAACTCGAGATCCTGGCGGGTCTGGCGCCGCGCGTATCTTTTGCCGCGAAGATATAAATCGTAGGCTTGCAGATTTTCCGTGGGCTTGACGGCGAGTGCCTCAAGCTCCTGCGGGGAGAGCGTCACGCGCAGGGCCTCGGCGATCTTGCGGGCGATTTCGTCCTGCACTTCGAAAACGTCCTTCATTTCGCGATCGAAGCGTTCCGACCAGACGGGAAAATCGGTGCGCGTGTCTACCAGTTGAGTGTTGATGCGCAGCCGAGCGCCGGCGCGGCGCAACGTGCCAGTGAGGACATAAGCTGCCCCGAGCTGCTGGCCAATCTGCGCGGGAGTGACTGACTTGTCGCGGAAGGCCAGAACTGTGGCGCGGGAAAAAGTATTTAGCCCGCGGATTTTGGAGAGTTCGGTGAGAACATCCTCGGTGATGCCGTCGCGCAGATATTCATCTTCCTTCGAGCCGCCCTGATTTTCGAAATAGAGGACGGCAACGGATTTATTCGCCGGCGCGGTGCCGGCGGTGCTCGCCGGGCGCACATGTGACGAGTCAGCCTTTTCGGCTGCGGGCTGGCGGCTCGAATTCGAAAGAAGGCTGCGCTTGAGCCGCTTGAGATCGGCGCGGAGTTCGGCAGCGGTTTGGCACCGCATGTCGGGGTCTTTCTCGAGCGCTTTTTCGATGATCTCTTCGAGCTTTGCCGGCAGTTCGGGATTCAAGCGAACCGGCGAGATCGGCGCTTTGCCGAGAATGGATTCGAAAATTACGGCGGTGCTTTCGCCGCGGAATGGCAGCGTGCCCGTCGCCATTTCGTATAGCACCGTGCCGAATGAAAAAATATCCGAGCGCGCATCGAGCTCCCGGGCGCGCGCCTGTTCCGGCGACATATACGCAATCGTTCCCAGCGTGCTTCCCGGACTGGTGAGGTGTTCGGGATTAACGCCGGCAAAATCCTGCGTCGCCGAGGCCGATAGGGCCGTCGGTGGCGCGAGTGTTTTCGCCAAGCCGAAGTCGAGAACCTTCAATTGGCCACGCTTGGTGATGAAAATGTTCGCGGGCTTGATATCGCGATGGATGATGCCGGCGGAGTGGGCGGCGTCGAGCGCGTCGGCAATCTGTTCGGCGTAATCAAGAAGCAGATCCATCTCGAGCGGCTTGCCGCCCAAGCGATGCTTCAAAGTGGTGCCGTCGAGAAACTCCATTACGATGAACGCCTGGCCTTCCTGCTCGCCAATGTCGTGAATGGTGCAAATATTCGGATGATTCAGCGCGGATGCGGCTTGCGCTTCGCGCTGGAAACGGGCGAGTGCCTGCGGATCGGCGGCGACTTCTGGCGGCAAGAACTTAAGGGCGACGAAGCGATGGAGCCGGTTGTCCTCGGCCTTGTAGACGACGCCCATTCCGCCGCCGCCTAACTTCTCGACGATGCGGTAATGGGAAATCGTTCGCCCGGAGAGTGGAGAGGAATCAGGCATGAACGCGAATCTTATGCTGGCCGTTCGGCCAAGTCAACGAGCCGCGAGAAGCTGTCGCTTAGATATGTGATGGCCGGCGCCTTCTAGCGTAGATGGCCTTCACGATACTCTGTGGCGGGATAACCGGGACATTGGCGGACAACGCAAGGATATGGCCGTTTTGGATGGCAACCCGCAGCAAGGGCTCGAGCCGCGGATCTTTCACATCAGAAAGATTGCGGAGCGTCACGTGACGCGTCCGTTTTCCGGCGCCCTCAAGAAGTTTGTGCGGGTCAGGTAGTTCCGTCCCCCAATCGAAGCCCAGATTCACGTGTTGTGAATAGACGGCAATGTGGCAGAAGCCCTCCTTGAGACGTCCCGTGAACGAATAGCCAATCGCGACAGCGCTGTAGGCGTCGTAAATGGTTTCTGTCGCCAATGGCGCCGCCGTGAGGACCTTCTTGCGCAGCGCGAGAGCGAGCGCGACCACCGGTTTGTCGTAGGCGGAGAGAAACTCCAGCAGTTCGGGGATGGGTGGACGCACAGGCATTCAATCAGGCTCACGATTCTAGCGGGGCCAGAAAACAATCTCAAGCTTGGGACGCCAAAGAATATCGGGATCGGAGCCTTTGCAGGCGCAGAGAAAATTCCTACTGAGGCAGGCCCATGCGTTTCAGCAGATCGGTGTAGCGGGGATCGGAGCGCAACGAGTCGTAATCGCGAGCAACCTTGATGTAGCTTATGAATGCGCTCTTTTCAGCATAGGCCTTCTCCAGCCAAGCAAACGCTTTGTCCTTGTCTCCCAGCATCGCATATATGCCGGCAAGAAGCGCCGGATCGATATATGTGTGTTTTGACCACTCTTCGAGGAGCTCCGCCTCTCTCTTGAGCGCTCCACGAAAGCCCGATTTGGCGTATTCCTCCTTCATGGCCTTTACCACGGCGAGGCGGCCGGGTTCATTGCTGAGAGTCGCGGCCTTTTCCTCCGACTCGAGCCAAAGCTCATATTGTCCCGTAAGCCAATAGGCCTGCGACAAGTGGGCGTAAACATTGGCAAAGGCCGGATCGATTTCGACGATCTTTTTTGATTGCTCGATGGACTCGGCGTATTGCCCTGTATAAATGTAGGCCTCCGCCAAATTATCAAGCCCATTCAAGTTCAGTGGATCGAGTTCGATGGCGCGCCGGAGGTTCTCCAGAGTTTCCTGCAGTTTTCCCAGGAATTCGAGGTGAATGGCATAGAGGACGTGCGTACGCGCACTGTTAGGATTCAACTCCAGCGCGCGCCGGAATTCCCGTTCGGACGCGTCCCAATCCCAGTTCAGGTCCTCGGAGCTTGCCAACGAGGCATGCGCCTCTGCCAGCGTCTCATCGATTGCCAACGCCTTTTGGGCCGCGGCGATCGCCTTGGGATTCATCTCCGCGTTCGACGCGTTCGTATAGACCGGGAGAACGCTGTAGTATTCCGCGAGACCTACGTAGGCCTGCGCGTAGTTGGGATCCTTATCAATGGCTTGCTGGAAATAATCCTTCGCTTTCGCCAGCCCATCGGGCGTGCGCTTATCCCAGTAGTAGCGGCCCTTGAGGTATAGCCCGTAAGCTTCCGAATCGTTCGTTCCGCCTTTGGCCAGCTGCGTCTTTTGCTCGCCGGTCAACTTTTCCCGGAGGCGCGCGGCAATTTCGTCGGAAATCTCACGCTGCACGGAGAGAGCATCCGAAAGCTTGCGATCGTATTGTTCGCTCCACAGGCTCCGATTCTTGCGCGTGTCGGTCAATTCGGCGCTGACGATCAGCGAATCGCCGTGCTGCGTGACGCGCCCCGTTACTACTGCGTTGACTTGCAACTCGCTCGCGACTTTTTGCAGGTCGAGGTCCTTGGCTTTGTAGCGGAACACGGAACTGCGCGGGCGCACCGTCAAATTCGGCAGCCGCGAAAGGTCGCCAATCAAGCTGTCCGTCAGCCCGTCACTCAAGTAATCGGCATTCGGGTCCGCCGTCACGTTCGTAAACGGCAGCACAGCAAGAGAATCAATGTTGGAACCCGAACCGGGCGAAAGCCAGCGGTACGCGCCGTACCCCAGTCCGGCCAAAATCAAAATGCCCGCCGCAACGGCTGCCAATAAACCCATCTTGTGCCGCGACAACAGACCGACGGCAACTTGCGTATCGGAACTCGAAATTCCACTAGCCGTCTGAACCGCGCTCGTGGATGTGGCCGGCGAGGAGCCCGCAACTTGCGCGACATTCGTCGAAGATCCCGCGGCGGTTACGCCTGAGCGGCCCGTGTCCGTGTCGCGTTTCAGCCGCTGCAAATCAGAACGCATCTCGGAGGCGTGCTGATAACGCAAGCTGCGGTCCTTCTCGAGAGATTTGTCGATGATCTCTTCCAATTTTGCCGGCAACTCAGGGTTGAGACGAACCGCTGGCACCGGCGCCCGTTCGAGAATGGCATTAAAGGTGACACCGGAACTTTCCCCGCGGAAGGGCAACTGGCCCGTCGCCATTTCATAAAGAACCACGCCAAACGAGAAAAGGTCGGTTCGCGCATCCAACTCTTTGACCCGAACTTGCTCCGGCGACATGTACGCGACGGTTCCCAGGGTACTCCCGGGACTGGTGAGCTGGTCCGCGTCCACTCCCTGCGTCGCCAGAGTGTCCGCGTTACTCGTCGCGTGTTTTGCCGCACTGACCTTCGCCAAACCAAAGTCCAGAATTTTTGCGTGCCCGCGCTTGGTAACGAAAATGTTCGCAGGCTTAATGTCGCGATGGACGATACCTTCTCCATGCGCCGCATCGAGCCCGTCCGCGATCTGAATGGCCACATTGAGGAGAGTCTCTATCTCCATCGGACGTCCGCCGATGAGATGTTTCAGCGTGACGCCATCCAAATACTCCATGACGATATACGCTTTGCCGTTCTCTTCGCCGATGTCGTAGATCGTGCAGATATTCGGATGGTTGAGCGCTGAAGCTGCCTTCGCCTCGCGCTTGAAACGCTCCAGCGCTTGTGCGTCGCCCGATAATTCCTCCGGGAGGAATTTCAGGGCGACGGCGCGGTCGAGGCGCGTATCTTCGGCTTTATAGACGACACCCATTCCGCCGCCACCAAGCTTTTCGATAACGCGATAGTGGGAAATTGTTCGTCCGGAAAGTGGAGAAGAATCGGGCACTGCCGCAAATCTTATGCTGCGCCCAACGGCAAGTCAACGCGGGCGGCAGGCGGTTTTGGCATATGAGATCGGCCGCAGTCGACGCCAATCAGTGATTGCCGATTCGCGAGAGGAGAAAATCCACGAATCGCCGCGCGTCAATTCCTGTCGCGACGTGAACATTTGGCGTTACGGGCTCGACACCGACTGATTCGACGTGATCGCCGCTCACCGCTTCTTTCTCGACGACGTTCTTGCGATTCGCGACCGTCATGCCGCGGGTGAATTTGCCCTGCGTCTCGATGTCCACGCGCATATCCTGCGTGGTCATGAACGTGTTATCGATCGCGCCGCCCACCGCCAGCGCATCGTGAATCGCGCCGCCGTGAAAAATCCCCGTGCCCTTGTACGTTTCGATCTGATAGCGCAGGACGGTCGCGGCAAATTGTGTTTCTGGTCCGGGATGCTGCTCGAGCTTGGCCACGTCTTCATCCGTGACGAGCGTGATTTCGGTGACGTCGAGACCCACCATCGTGATCGGCCAGCCGGCGTTGAAGACCATCGCCGCTGCTTCCGGATCGCTGTGAACGTTGTACTCCGAAACTGCATTCACGTTGCCACCGGTGATGCCGCCACCCATCAAAATCACTTCCTTCACCAGCGGCACTATCGATGGATCTTTTCCAATCGCCAGCGCGATATTGGTTAACGGCCCGATGGGAACGAGCGTGACCAGATGGGGATATTTGTGAATCGTCTCGATGATGAGGTCGGGGCCGAACGCGGGATTCGCGTGGCACTGCGACGGCGGCAATTTCGCGCCACCCACGCCGCCGGGGCCATTCCAGAATAATCCGGTGGCGAGCGGTTCGAGCAGCGGCCGCGTCGAGCCTCTCGCAATCGGAACATCGCAGCGGCCGGCGAGGCTGGCGATTTTCAGCGCGTTATCAAGCCCCATATCCGATGTAACGTTTCCCGCGACGATGGTCACCGCCTCCACCTTCACTTCCGGCGAATGAAACGCGAGCAACAGCGCAATTGCGTCATCCGTGCCCGGATCGGTATCAATAATGATTTTCTTGGGCTCGCTGGCGGGGCGCGCCTGCGCCGCGAGCGTCGCGACAAACAGAGGGCAAACGAGCGCGGCGGCTGCAACAACGAAAATCCATCTCATCGAGATCGAGCGACATACGCAATGAAGGGATCGAAGCTGGCCCAAGGAAATTCTCCTGTTTTGTCCGCCACGATTTGTAAAACTTGCGCGGGAAATACTAGCATGCAGCGGGGACAAATAATATTTCCGCCGCGGCGTCAACACGCGCTTTGCAGCCGATTTGGATGTTTTCGATCAACGGCGCTTTTTACCTCTGCGTCTTTGAATTAACCGGGCAACGCCTGGTAGAGCGATGCGCGGAAAATTCCGCCTGCCCATAACGCGAGACACCCGCTGGAGGAGCGATCGCGTCGTCTCAATGAAATTGAGAATAGTTGACGAAGATTCGCCTCTTCGCCACGCCGCGTGTACGTCAATCGTTGCCAGCGGTTCCTGGAGATTCAACGCCACCAGCCGGTCAGCAAAAGACGGATGCGCCGGATTTTTACCTACCGCAATAAATACGCCCTTTCCAGACGCCGCCATCATTGCGCCAGCTTCGTCGTAACAGGTGGATTCCGTCAAAGTGATTCTGGGACTAAGCCCCGCATCGCGGCATAACGAAAGCGCGAGGTCATGCACATTCGGGGAAATCGAGCGTTCAATCAGCAATAAGGTCTCGTGGCTCAAATCCTTCAGACGAAGCCAAGGGCGCTTTGCCAATGGATTTGTGCGTGCCAGAACGACAGAGAGATTCTCCTTAAAGAGTTTCTCCGATGCCAATTCGAGCGCAGTCGCGGGCCCGTGCGAGAATCCGACATCAATTTTTCGAGCGAGCAGCGCTTCGCTCTGTTGGCCGGATAGAATGTCCCGAACATCAACCTCTATCTTCGGGAACAACCGCATATGTCGATTGATCACCAGGCTGACGACGTCGCCGAGGCCCTTGCCAAGTCCCACGCGCACCGTACCCAGCTCGCCGCTTTTGGTTTGACGAGCAACATCCACGGCAAGCTCAACCTGTTCAAGCACAGGTCTCACAGCATTCAGGAAACGGCATCCCGCATCGGTTAGAAACACTTTCGCAGAGCGCCGCTCGAACAATTGCACGCCGATTTCGTTTTCGAGCGAGCGGATCTGCCGGCTCAAGGGAGGCTGCGCCATCCGCAACCGCTTGGCCGCTCTGGTGAAGCTCAGATCTTCGGCCACAGCCACGAAATAACGGAGATGATGGAGTTCCATTTGGCGGCGGAGTATATCTGAATCCGCGCTCGCGTCCATACCTTTTTCATATAAATACCTTTTCAGTATGCGAGAAACATTGTTTTTGGTCTTGACACAGAGCGACGCCAGGATTCAGAGTGCCTCCGTTTTGCTTACGCAAGTTAAATCGTGGCAGGGTCGCGCAAGAACGGGCGCGATTTCGCGCCGGGCGATTCCGCCTGCGGCTAAGCGTACCGTTACCCGTTATCTATGATTGCGATGCTCGAGGAGGTTCCGTCATGAATCCAAAGAAAATCACATTGAGTTTATTCGCACTGTTTGCGTTTGCGAGTTGGCCATTCACCCAGGCGTTCGCCCAGCATGCGCGCGAAGACGCGCGCCCCGCAGCGGCGGCGCCAACGGTCACCTGCGCGAGCCTCATGAGTCTTTCTCTGCCAAATACTCAAATCCTTAGCGCCACCGAAATGACCACGCCAGTCTCGTATTGCAATGTCGTCGGCGTGATCAACAAACGCGTCAGCCAGCAAGACCCCGATCATTTCATTTACGGCATCGGATTCGAACTCAATTTGCCTGACGTTTGGACGGGCCGCTTCGAAATGCAAGGCGGTGGCGGCACCGACGGTTCGCTCGCGAACCCTACGGGATTCTTCGGCACGGAGCTCAGCGCTGGCTGGGCGGTGGCCGCCGATGATGGCGGCCACGAGGATGCGCCAGGAAATCCGCTGCTCGGCTGGATTGACGACGACGCCAATGCGGGCGGCACCGCGCATTTTGGCGTGGACGAGCAGGCGCGCATTGACTACGGATACAACGGCATCGAGCAGACCACGCTGATTTCCAAGGCGATCATAGGCAAGTATTACAGTTCGGCGCCTCAGTATTCTTATCTTTGCGGCTGTTCGAATGGCGGCCGCGACGCCATGGTCGCCTCGCAGCGGGTTCCCGATTTCTTCGATGGGATCGTTGCGGGTAATCCGGGCTTCGATCTTCCGCGCGCGGGCGTGGCGGAAGCGTGGAACGAAGTGCAGCTCGCGCCGCTAGCCACCAGCACCGATTCCAACGGCCAGCCTTACGTGGGCGACACTTTCCAGTCGCAGGATCTGGAAGTCGCCTCCGCTGCAATTCTCAGCGCTTGCGACGCTCTCGATGGTCTCGTTGACGGCATCATTGACAACTATTCCGCCTGCACCGACGAGCGCGTCTATCCAGCTCTGGAGGCTTACACCTGCAGTCCCACCGGCAGCAACGGAAATAATCCCCACGGCGGAACGTGTCTTACCGCTGGGCAAGTGACAGCTCTAAAGCGCATTTTCGCGGGCGCGTTCAATTCGCACGGCCAGCGGCTTTATTCCAGCTGGTTTTGGGACGCCGGCATCTGGGATCCACCCTCCGCTTTTGGTGCTGGCTTCGCATTGTGGAACGTGGGTTTTCCTGGGCCGCCGAGCCCGACGAATACCGCCATCAATCTGACGCTCGGCGCGGGCGCGATTCCCATGGTGTTTACGACGCCGCCTGTGGTGACTCCGGTTGAAGGAACGGACTCGCAAGAAGAATTCATCTTCGACTACAACTTCGACACCGACGCGCCGAAGATCTTCGCCACGGCACCCGGCTACCGCGAGAGCGCCATGGATTTCATGACGGCGATTCAGTTGATGGTGTTCAACCATGCCGACCTGCGTCCCTTCGCGCGTCGCGGAGGAAAAATCATCATCTACGATTCGGTGGACGATGGAATCTTCTCGGCGGTTGACCTCGTGAACTGGTACAACTCGCTTCTGCCGCTACGCCCCGGCCATGACGGCGACGCACAGAGTTTTGCGCGTATGTATCTAATCCCCAATATGGCGCATTGCGGTGGCGGCCCGGCAACCAACAGTTTCAATGCCAACATGCTGGCCGCCCTTACTTCGTGGGTTGAAGCCGGCGATGCTCCCGGCCCGATCATCGCGGCGAACACGAATACCACCTCGCCGTTCCCGAGCGGCGCGCCCTTCGATCCGCGAGTCGCGCAGAATTTCCCGACGGGCGGGACCCGGCCGCTTTGTCCATACCCGGAACAAAGCCGATACACAGGCTCAGGCGCCACCAACGACGCGGCCAACTTCGTCTGCGTCAATCCCGGGGGCACTCAGTCAGGCGGGCGCGCGTTTGTGGGCTCGAATTAATCTGTTCGATTAAAGTCGGTTCTCGTTCGCGCGACGTTGGGAAACTGAACTAGCTTTCTTAGCGCCGGATTTTTGCTCATTGGCTGTACGGGCACCCGGAGGCGGGAGCCTCCGGGCTCTGATGATATTTCTATGCAGCTAGCACAATTCGCCCGCTAATTCGTGGGTCTAGAACACAATTCAGAGCCCCGAGGCCCCTGCCTCGGGGAACTCAATGCCGAACCGGCTTAGCTCGCCATCGACGCAAACGATTTTCTCTTCGCACGCCGCCGCGCGTCGCTCAGCAACAATCAGCCGGCCGAAGAGCCTCCCGCGGCGCGTGCGCGCTTTGCGTCCTCGGTGGGCTCGTTTGTTGTTTGCGCTTCCGGCGCCGCGAGCGCTCCCGGCACGCCGTTAATCGCGGAAATCTTCGGGATCTCGTCGCCACTCGCAGCATTCAAATCTCTAAATTTTCTCGCGGCCGGCAATACTTGGCTCTCGAGGGATTCCCTCGCATCGTTGAAGCGATCCACGGCGCCCTTGAGGGACGAGCCCATGTCCTCGAAGTGGCCAATGAACGTGCGGATGCGTTCATGCAATTCCCGCCCGACGTCGCTGATGTTCTCGGAATTCTTGGCCACTGCCTCCTGCCGCCAACCGAACGCCACCGCTCGCAATAACGCGATCAGAGTCGCAGGCGTCGCCAGAATCACTCGCTTATCGATGCCGTCTTCAATGAGCGTCCGGTCTTGCTCGACCGCGGCGGCAAAGAAGGATTCTCCCGGCAGGAAAAGAACCACGAACTCGGGCGCGGGTTCGAGTTGTTCCCAATATTCGCCCGAAGCGAGTTGGTTCATGTGAGTTCGCACGAGTTGCGCGTGCTTGGAAAATTCCATCGCGCGCTGTGCGTCCGTGGGCGCGGCCACGGCATCGAGATAGGCCTGCAGCGGAACCTTCGCATCCACCGCGATCCGGCGATCGCCGGGCAGCTTCACGATCATATCCGGCTGCGGGCGCCGCCCGCCTTCTTGCGATGTCTGCGGCTCGGTGAAATCGCACTGCGCCGACATCCCCGCGAGTTCCGCCGCGCGGCGCAAGGTCATCTCGCCCCATCGCCCGCGAACCTGCGGAGTTCGAAGCGCGTTTGCGAGGCCGCCCGTTTCGTTTTGCAGCTTCAGATTCGTGCTTGCCAGGGATTTCAATTGTTCTTCGAGGCTGCCGAACGCGCTCTGGCGCGTCCTCTCGAGTTCCTCAATCTGTCTCTCGTAGCGGCCAAGCGCGTCTCTGAGCGGCGTCACCAATCCTTCGATGGACTGCTGGCGCGTGTCGAGATTGCCTTCCGCCCGCGCCTGAATTGATTCGAACGTGCTCTTCGCGAAGCTCATGAACGTATCGTTGTTGCTCCTCAGCGCCGACGACGATAGAGCGTTGAACGCGTCAACCATCCTTACTTCCGCGTCCTCGATTGTTTTTCGCAGTACGTCGAAGCTAATTTGCGACTGCGCGAGTTTGTTTTCGGCCACGGCGCGGCGCTGGCTCTCCGCGATCAGTTTGTCGCGGTCGCCGGAAAACGCATCGAGCGCCGAGCGTGCGTCCTTGAGTTCGGCTTGCGCCGCGGCCTTTAGTTCGGCTT